>Ga0209409_1001083_pt1 | contig 24690 bp, 13 predicted proteins | sample AD_JPNMR1_MetaG_FD_184424 | JGI IMG/M metagenome (GOLD analysis project Ga0209409, IMG submission 184424) | Active sludge microbial communities of municipal wastewater-treating anaerobic digesters from Japan - AD_JPNMR1_MetaG (SPAdes) (version 2) | ecosystem: Engineered > Bioreactor > Anaerobic...
AAATATTTCTCTATCAAAATTGATATGCTATGTATTGCAAAAGTTTTCTGATAGGATCAAAAAAAGATACTGTTTCGGACATGAGGATGAGAATGTCTATGAAAGAATAGATGCAGATGACTCTATTCATTTTTATTTGTCAAAGGAAGATTATAGGTTTTTAAAGAAAATCCATGCTGATTTAAATTTTTTTAGCATGGCAAAATTGATTAGGACAATTCTTGAAGTTTTCATTGAAGAATATGAGAAAATGGGGATGCTTGGGTTTGAGAAGAAATGCAGTCTTGTAACATTGAGGTTATGGTTGAAATTGACAGAGATAAAGAGGTGGTGGAAGGATAGAGAATTGTCCCACTTCGAAGGCAATACCACCCCATTTTATAAAGCTATATACAATAATTGCTATCAAGTAATAGGATTTGAAACCTATTATTAAGTAAATTTATTAAAAATTTTAGCCAAAAAATAAATAAAATTATTATAACTTTTTCTCAAATAAAATTAACATTAGGATAAATCTATTTTCTAAATCGCCTAAAAATAAAATTTCTCCTGTATAAATTTTATTTTCTTGACTTTTAAAGAGAATAATTATATTATATAAGAAAATCAATTCAATTCCTTAGGTATAATGATGAATAAATCTATTTTTATTACAGCAACCTCAACCAATATTGGTAAAACTGTTGTTTCTGCAATTATTTGTAATATTTTAAGTAAAAAAGTGAGTGTCTGTTATTATAAACCTGTTCAGACCGGTTGTTTAAGTCGAGGTAATGAATTAATTGCCCCTGATATTGAATTTGTGAAATCTGTAAATAAAGATATATTTGCAACATCTTCATATCTTTTTAAGAATGCAAGTTCTCCACATCTGGCATCCAAACTGGAAGAGAGAAAAATCTATTTTGATATTATTAAGAAAGATTATGAAATGTTAAAGAGGGATTATTCTTATATTGTAGTAGAAGGTGCTGGTGGCTTGTTTGTCCCTTTAAATGAGAATAATCTTTTTATTTATAATATTCCAAAAAGGTTGAAAATACCTGTCATTCTTGTTAGTAAGGCTGGACTTGGTGCAATAAATCAGGTTTGTTTTTCTTATAAATTTTTAGAGAGATTAAGAATAAAGATTGGTGCTATAATTTTACTTTTCAAAAATAAAGAGCCAGATTATATAGAAAAAGATAATTTTGATATTTTAAAGAAAATATTAAAATTTAAAAATATCTTTTTGTTGCCAGAGGTAAAAGATTGTGATACTGAAAACAGTAGTTTGGGTAATATATTTGAAATTATAGATAGATATCCCCCTTTTGAAACAATTGAAGGATGGTTTTCAAAATGAATAATTACTGGCTATCTATACTTGAGAATAAAATAGAAAAAAAGAAAAAAGAGGATTCTTATAGATCTTTTTATGTAATAGATAAAACAGATGGCAAATACATTACCATTAATAATAAAAAGTTAATTAATTTTTCTTCAAATAACTATCTTGGACTTGCAAATGATGAAAGGATAATTGATGCTGGTTTTAAGTTTGCAAAAGAATTTGGCGCTGGCAGTGGAGCATCAAGATTGGTCTCAGGCACAACTTCTATTTTTATAGATCTTGAAGATAAAATTGCAAAATGGGTAAATAAAGAGAGTGCTTTACTATTTAATTCGGGATATACAGCAAACATTGGATTGTTATCATCGCTTGCTGATAAGAATACAGTAATATTTTGCGATAGATTAGATCATGCCTCAATTTATGATGGAATTGTCCAGTCAATGGCAATAATGGAGAGATATAGACATAATGATATAGAGCATCTTTCTACTCTTCTTGAAAAGTATAAAGATCATGAGAAAAAAATTGTCATAACAGATACTGTTTTTAGTATGGATGGGGATATCACAAGACTGAATGATATTGTTGGCTTAAAAAAGAATCATAATTTTCTTTTGATAGTGGATGAGGCTCATAGCCTTGGCATTTTTGGTAAAAATGGATCTGGACTTGTTAATCAATTGAATTTGGCTGATGAAGTTGATATAATAATGGGGACATTGGGTAAGAGTGTTGGAGTATTTGGAGCTTTTGTTGCTGGAGATAGAATTTTAATTGATTATCTTATAAATTTTTGTAGATCATTTATATTTACAACGGCATTTTCTCCATTTGTAGTTGGAGCAATAGATAAATCTATTGATATAATTCAGAAAGAGAATAGAGGAGAGATCGTATTAAAAAAGGCCAAAGATTTAACCAAGAGATTTAAGGAAGAGGGTATAGATACTCATAATTCAGAGACTCAGATAATACCTGTTATTACTCGAAAAAATAGGCTTTCTCTTGATTTAATGAGATATCTTATGGATAATGGCATTTTTACACCAGCAATAAGGCCACCAACAGTTCAGCCAGATACAGCAAGGGTTAGATTGAGTCTATCATATTTTCATACAGATCAGGATATTGAGATCGTGTTTCAACTAATTAAGAATTGGTTTTTAGATAATAAAAATCTATATGATTCTTAAATAGGGTAGGGGAATAGAATTGTCGTAAAAAAGAGAGGAATTAAAAATGAAGGCTATTGTTCAGGGGTTTGGCTCAAAACCATTTTTATTTGAGAATTTTATTAAAAATTTTGATGATATATATATTATAGAAAATAATACAAACTCTTATGAAGAGGTAGAAAGAGAACTTTTAAAACTATTTAATAGTAAAAAGATTGATATTTTTGGATGGTCTTTAGGATCGTTGTATGCTATGATGTTTACTTTAAATAATCCTGATAAAGTTAGATCTCTATTTTTAACAGGAGCAACAGCAAGATTTACAGAAAAAGAGGGATATAATAATGGGATATCCCAAAAGATAGTTGAAAAAATGTTAGTTCTTATAAAAAGAAAGAAAGAGGTAGTAATGAGAGATTTTTATAATAATGTATTTAAATTTGTTTTAGAGAAAGAGAAAATAATAGATAGATTAATGTTAGATCTTCCTGTTGAAAATATTTTAGAGAATGGCTTAAAGGCATTACTCGAATATGATATTCTTGATAAATTAAAAAATATTAAGATACCAGTATTGATTTGTAATGGTATTTATGATACAATAACTCCAAAAGAGAATGCAATTGCCATTAATAGAAATATCTTAAATTCTTATTTAAATTTAGTTGAGGGCGGTCATTGCTATTTTCTTGAAAATGAAGAGGATTGTGTAAGATTATGGAAAAACTTTTTATCTCAGATTACATAAATAATAAATTTGATTATAAGGTTGATTCTTATGAATTTAATGCTACTATTCAGAAAATAATAGCAGAGAGATTGTTTCATCTAATAAAAGAGAGAGAGAATAATTATAAAAGAATATTTGAAATAGGGTGTGGGACTGGTTTTTTGACAGGATATCTTGTTAGTTTAAATCCAGATCTTCTTATTCTGAATGATATTTCAAAAAACATGATTGAAAAAGTAAAGAAGAATATTTCTTTTGATAATGCCATATATTTGAATGATGATTTTTTGAATATTGATGATAAATTTGATAATAATGATTTAATTTGTAGTAATGCTGTGTTTCAATGGATAAAGGATTTAAAATATTTATTTAAGAAAGTAAATAAACTATTGTGTAATAATGGGATTTTTGCCTTTTCTACTTTTATAGATGGGACATTTAAAGAGCTTGACATTGCTTTTAAGAATGCCTATTTAAGAAAGGGGATATCCCCTGTCCGTCATACACTCGATTTTAAAACTAAAGATTGTATTGATAACCTATTGATATCGAGTAATTTTAATATTATTTCTTCTTTTAATAAAGAATACAGACTTCACTACAATACACCACTTGATTTTTTAAAGAGTGTTCATAACATAGGAGCGACAATTGGTTCTAATAGAGTTGAATATTCTATAATGAGAAAGATGTTGGAGGAGTATAAAAATAACTTTTTTACTGATAGTAAAGTGTATGCTACTTATAATGTATTATATATAATTGCTTATAAAAAATAAAAACCTTTGGTAATTTTATCTGGGTGGGGGGGACTATTACCAAAGGTTTAAATCATACAACCATCTTTTAGGGGGGAGAATGGCAGTATTTTTATATTAAATATAGAACAAAATTAGAACAAAGTCAAGAAAAATATTGAAAAATTTTTAAAATTTTTGATACCAAAAATGAAAGAATAAATATATCTCAAAATCAACCACAGGGAAAAGGCAAAGTTGATAGGAAAATAGAATTTAGAGAAAACGCTAATAAGTGGATTAAATTATCTCATAAAAATGAACTTTTAGTAAAATATAATTTGGAGGCTTCGAATGAAAAAAGATAATTTTTTTTCTTTTTCATTTTTTCAAGATCAATATTAAGTATTTGTTTTGAACGACAGTATTTTTTATAAAAAAAAATTAATTTTATTATTATAGTTATTTTTTTTAAATAATATTTTAAAACTTTTAGTAAATCTTAAACTTTTTTTACTTTTTATATTTAATTTAATCGAAGTAATTATATCAAAAAGTTTTTAAATCGTAAATAGTAATTTCCATTTCATATCAAAAATTCCAGTAATAGAGGTAATCTATCAAGAAATTCGAAATTTTTATTCTTAAAATAAAAAATACCACAGAAAATATAATTTTCTAATGCTTCATTTATATTATTTTTCTTTACATTGTCATTTATCCTCTTAAAACTTCTTACAAAATCCTCAATTTTTTCTATTACTTCACTCTTAAATCTATCAAACCATACTTTTCCTCTTATTTTTAACTTTTTGTTGTATCTAACGGCAAAGGTTCCCAGTACCCACTGCATTATTTTTGATAGATTTTCCCCTCTTTTTGGTTTTATAATAAAATGACAGTGGGTATAGACAAATACAAAATTTAGAAGTGAGAATCTAAATTTCTTCTTTGCCTGTTTTAAAGTTAATAATAACATTTCACGGACAAATAGGGGCTTTAGTTCAGGTCTGTCCCTGTTGATTGTACAGGTAATATAATAGCTAGCCCCTTTTTTTAGTACTCTATTTCTTCTCATAAAAAATCCTCCTTAATTTTATAAAAATTATTTTCTATATATTAATCACAAAATTTCTTAGAAAATCCTTTACAATTTTTGAGAAAAAATTTCGTTTTTTTGAAAAAAAATTAAAGTGAGGGACAGAGTTATAAACTATAAATCTTCTTAAATAGGGACAGACCTATAAATTTTTTATAATTAAATTAAAGATAGGGACAGACCTGAACTTTATCATGAGGAAAAACTGACTTTTATATAATCAATCTTAAATGACTTACAAATTAAATTTTTTGTAGTATATATTAATAAAGTTAAAGATAGAAAATTTAGTTATAATTTTATGAATAATTTAAAAATTAGGAGATATTTGCTTATAGTAATAAAATTTTTTTTAAAAAAAATAAAAAAGTATTTTTTATAAAAATAATTTGACTTTAATAATATAAAGTATTATAATTTTATCATAAAATTATTTAACTAAGGAGTTTTTTATGAGTAGTTTAATACCCAAGGCAAAAGACATGGTTAACGATTTTGTAAATAGTTTAGGAATAAACGTTAATGATGTCTATGATCCAGAAAAAAACATTTGGTATTTAAAAAGAGGATCTGCACCTGTTCAAATTATGTTATTATCAATTCCAGTAGGAAATGGAGTAATCAGAGAATTTTTGCAAATAGCTTCACCTTTAATGAAAGTACCAAAGGGGAAAGAACTTGCTTTTTATAGAAAATTACTCGAATTAAATGATGTAAAATTAGGAGTAAAATTTTCTGTTCAAAAAGATTCTGATCAGGTATGGGCTTTATATGAAAGAGATCTTATTGGGATCGGATATGAAGAGTTAAAGACCTGTATAGAAGATTTAGGTTATTGGGCAGACACTCTTGATGATGAATTAATTGGTGAATTTGGGCAATAATTTATATAAATAAGGCTATCGTTTGATAGCCTTATTTTATTTATTATATTGAAATTATTAAATATTTTAGATAAAAGTAATACTAAAAATATAATATAATTAATAAAAGATAGGCGAGCAAGAAATTTTTAACCTACCTATTGAATGATATTTATTTTTTATTTATATACATATAAAGTAGGCGGACAATATTTTTATAAAATATTCGTTATTTTATATAGATATCCCCTTTATAGTAGGACATATCTCCTATATATCTTTTATAAAAATAATAGTTATTTTATATATCTATGCAGGTTACGACATATGTCGTATATATATCATAAAAAAATATTTGTTATATTATTTAAATATCGCCCTTTTTACTACGACATATGTCGCACATATATTTCTATAAAAAATATTAGTTATTTTATATGAATATCCCTTCTTTCTCATATTATTATAATAAGTTACTCTTATACTATAAAAATCTACTCACCCTCTATTAGATTTTTTTTAATAAATTCCTTTTCTACAACCGCCTATTAAATAAGAAAGGCGGCTGTAAGAAAAGGTTTAAAAGGAAACTTATTTTTTATGGTTTTTCTCTAAAGAATTCCGGTCTGTCTGATTTACCAAAGGCAAATAGCCATCCAAAGCCACTACTTCCTCTGACATATCCTCTTACTTTATTTGGCATACCACCAGGATTGCTTGCAAGGATATTTCTCTCACATGGCAATGTTATCTTTTCCCATTTTGTCCTGTTGGTAAAATCAGAATCACTTGCAGTAAATCTAATAGTTTTTATCGCATTACCAGTTGCAAGATATCCCCATGAGATATAGGTAATGCTCGGTTTACCATTCGGAGTCATCTGTAAATCTATAAAATATCCAGGTGCTGCCTCAGTATCAAGAACGATCTTTGTCGCTGATGGTAAATTTGCTGGATTTGTGGTATAAGTATATTTCAAGGAGGCATTTGTGAGATCCTGATAAGCAAGATGTATATCACTTCCATTAATCCATATTCTTGGATAAAGCCCAACGACACCACTTGAGTCAACAACATATTTTGTCCATTGAGCCTCATTCTGGGGATCTGTATTTTGTGCCCAGTATACAATAAGATCTCCATTAGTCTCATCAAAACATGCAATAACAGGTCTATTTGATGAATCAAGAGCAATAGATGGATACATACCTTTTATATTGAAGACAATTGCACCACTTGCTGGTGATTTAGTCGAGTTACTACTTAAGTTGTTTAATCTTCTGTAATACAATTTATTATTATATTCACTAAACCATACAGAATATGTGATATCATTTTTAGCAACATTATCTCCCCATTTAGCAGACCAATCAGCCATATAAGGCGCATTATCTTTGGGAAAGTCTGTTTCATTACTATGATAATTATAATAAGTAATGCCATTATTAGGAGCGCTCATTCTCCATCTATTTCTATATGCACCATAACCTTTGCCATCTGAACCTCCGGTAGGCTGGGTTGTTCCTGGTCCACTTGCCCCCCAATCATTTGCTGGTCCCCATATTCTTGGCCATCTCAACATGTATACAGAAGGTAAATTAGGAGTTGTTCCTGTTTCTGAATCATACCAGAAATACCTATGTCCAAAAATTTGAGTTCCCCATGTGCAATCATTTACATTTTCAGAATCACAGGTGAATATATAGTATTTACCATCAGTTTGTGATGGAGTTCCTATATCTTTATTTATATTTAAAAACCAGAATATATTATGACTATGCATCAGAATATCTGCTATTTGATGAGCATCTGGCGTAAAAATACTCTCCCCACTCTCTTTAAATCTATATATCCCATATCCATTAGGATCAAGAGAATAGCCACTACTTAAACATCTCGATCCTAAAGAGTAAGCTGGTTGATTGTTATAATTCTTCACATAGACAACTCTTGCATTGTTATCATCACCAACAACCATATCCATATATCCCATACTAAGATAATTATTTGCAGCATAATTTCTTATCATAATTATCTTTTTTGCATTACTATCAATCGTATTTGTTCCAGCAACCTTTATATAAAGATAACATGTTGTTGATGGAGGATTACCACCAGACATAGATCCAGATAAATTAAAGGTAATAGTATTCATATTGCCACTTGTAATTGTCCAGTAATTTGAAGGTGATGGTAATGGACTTTCTGTGGTATTGTAGTATATTGTCTCATTGTTTGTAGAATTAAGATTTAATCCCCTTATTGTTATATTGCCACCACTCAATCTATAAGTATATGTCTTATTATCGTTTAGATTATACCAGTTAGACCCATCAAATCCAATGACCGGAACAATCTTCCCAACCTCATGATCAATACTTAAAATATATGGGACAACATTCTTATTTCCACCACTTATATTAACAACACTTGAGTTGCCAGCCTTGTCAGTCACTGTTACTGATATGGCTATATTATTCTTCACAACATTATAGGTAGAATGAGTTTGTGAATCCCAATCATAATACCAGTTAAATGTTCCATCTGCATTCTTCGTCTTATTAACATCCGGGACATTTATATTTGCTCCATCAATATTAAGAGTAATACCTACATCACTTGAAGAGTGTCTTATTCCAAAATTATCACTCCAGACACCCTGAAATCTAACAATACCAGAAAGATTATTGCCTCTTACTCTTCCTTGATTGCTATTTGGTATTTCAACAACCGTAAAAGTGGTAGTTGGAACAGTATTATCGTATGTAAAATTTAGAGTCTCATACCAGTTTGTTCCATCGTTTGCTGTAACAAGTGCCTTTATTGTGTGATCTCCCTCACTTGGTGTTGGAATCGTATATGACCAGTTTGTTGTGCCAGTTGCATTATAAAAGGTATGACTATTTATACTACCTGTCGGATCAACACTCGTTACTTTCACACTTGCTATTGTCTGTCCACCACCAGTAGAAGTCCCAGAAATTGTTCTTGTTGCATTTCTTAAAAATACTCCCTGCGGTTGTGTAAAAGATATGCTCGGTAAATTTGAGTCTCTTGTTAAAGTAATGGTCTCCTGTTTTACGTTCCCAGCCTTATCAACCACTCTATACCATAGATATACATTACCCGATATTCCTTTTAGATCAGCCTTTAGATAATCACCCACTGTATATATCTCTTCTATAAGAATTTCATCCCCACCTGGCGTGGTCCCCAATTTTGCTCTGATAGTTGAGCCGTCCATTGGAGCAGGAGTTGTTCCATCGATTGTATCTGTTACATCCAGTTTTACCCATAAGGAAGCACTTGTTCCAGGATTTGTACTAACAGTAGATGGCTGAAAACCTACAGAAGTATATTTAAAATCCTGTGAAGGTGGGGTATTATCAATATTTACCCTCAATACATAATCTGTCCATCCACCAACCTTATCAATCATTCGGTATATAATATAATCTTTTCTCATTCCAGTAAAATCCTGAGTAAAGTTAAATGTTTCACTATCATTATTACCAGTATAATCAATATTTTTAAAATTAGTATCACCAGCATTAACCTCAGTATCATCAGAAAGATACATCTCCAATCTCTTAACACCTTTAACAAGATCATTTCCATCATTATCAAGAATTGTCCCTTCAAATGTACTATTTTGAATAATATACATATTTGGAGTTACTGGTGTTCCATTAATTCTGAAGTTACTTGCTGTTGGAGTAAATCTTGCAAGTCTTATGTTTGTCCTCTCGATTGTGGATACTGGAATATTACCGGATCTATCATGAACAAGAAGTTCTGCCTTATAAAGTCCATCTTTTACACTATTTGCTGGATTCCAGTCATAATACCAGTTTGCAATTGAACCTAAGGCTATCTTTCCAGTTGTAACACCATCTATTACATTTACAGTCGTAGAATCTGGATTATAAATGAAATTCACCACTATATAAGAAAGCAATAATCCAGAACTCGGTATTGGATCACTGCATGTTCCACTTATTGTTAAAGGTATCGGATTATTCCATTGATCTTTACCTCTGTATAATAAATTATTGGTCGGAGAGGTAAAATCTGCTGTTGGTCTTGTATTATCAACAACAAGATCTCTTGCTACTTCATTTGATCTTGACATATCGTCTTCTGCTCTAACAGTTACAACAAGGTTTCCATCAGTTCCAGTAGTATTTATAGGAAAACTATATGTTACATTCAATGTTCCAATTCCCGATATTGTTGCACCTGGTATACTGCCAATATCAATATATGATTGATTTAGGACACCTTCCCATTTAGCCTTAACAGAGGCAACATAACCCTGTGTTTTTGTAACAGTTCCACTAATTGTTATAGTACCTTTTACAGCATCGTTATTGTTATGAGAAGTAATTTGAACTATAGGAACATCTGGATCTATTTCAAAATTAATAGATTTTACACTACCTCCCGGGGTATATTCTGATGTCTTACCATTTATATCCACTGATCTATAATATAATGTATGAGGACCATTACTATAATCAGAACAGAGTAAATTGTATGCCCATTGAGTTGTTCCAACCGCATCAATCCATGATCCATTATCTATTTTAATCTGTACTTTCTGGACAGCGTCATCATCTGCTGCTGTTCCCATTAAAGTATACAATCCATAAATTTTTTGATTATTGCTAAGATTGTCCAATGTAACTTGTGGAACATCTGCTAATTGATTTATATTCAATACACGTGGAGGAAGAGTATATGAATTTCCAGCATTATCAGTAATGGTAACAACAAGATTTACCGGTTGATTGCCAGTCATACCTATATTATAGGGTGGTTGATCTGATGGAAATTGATATGACCAGCTTGATAATCCAATTGGTGTAAAAGGGCCAAAACTACCAATCATTAAAGATACAGATTTTACAATACCTGGCTCCAATGTAGCACCAATGTAATCTGTTGCCGTTCCTTCTATAAGGATTGTCTGGTTTAAACCACTATTTCCATCTGGTGGGGTTGTAATATTTCCCTGTGGTAAATAGTTATCTACATTGAACAGAATAGAGGCTTCTGTAACCTTATCACCTGTAGGATCAGAAACTTCACCAGCAGTTGCTCTTATATAATATATACCATCTCCACCATTCGGGAATAAAACCGGTGTGTTTAAAGTATCTTCTAAATTATATGTAGAACTGTTTGGAGTACTAACCTCTTGCCATGATCCATTATTTATCTTTTTTTCTACTTTCTTAATAACATCTGGGGCTGCAATGCTTACATTTGCTCTTAAAGTAACATTGCCTCTAAGCCAGCTACCAGCCTCTGGCTCTGTTATTACAATAGTAGGATATGAAGTATCAACATTAAAATAGTGTTTCTCTGTCCAGGCTGATACAAGATCATCTGTATCTATTGCCATTGCTTGAACAGAATGAATTCCACTGCCAAGTCCAGTAAATCCATAAGAGAAAAACATAACCTTCTGATAAGGTGGATTATAATTAATTGTAAAATCAGCAGTAGTATCATCTGGCTTTGTGAGCCTAATCTTTATCTCTTTAACACCAGTATTATCTGTTACCTGCCCCATTATTGTAATATCTGTTCCTACTCTTTTTGCCTGAAGTCTCTCTGTTTCTTCTGGAGATATAATCATTATCTGTGGAACTGAGTTTGAAAAATCAAAATATATTCTCTTTTCATACCATCTTCTTGAAAATTTACCCCTTTCATTTTTACCTCTTATTTTTAATATACCATAACCTTTACTAAAACCAACATTTGACTTGGATAAAGCAACAGGATTGATGGTAAAAGAAAAGTCTTTTTCAAATGGTTGTGGAGGAGTTACATTTCCAGAAATAAAAACATTTGGGTATTGTTCTAGTTGAATCTGCCATTCAATATAAGTAGTCTTTGTAACATCTATACAGGAGATTGCAGTAAGAAATTCCTGATAGTATATATCTGTCTCTTTGTTTTCTGGTTTATTAATAAGAACATAAGGTCCAAAATTATCTATAACAAGAGTGATACTCGTTACACCCTGATTACCCTTACCATCAAAAGCCTTTACTTTAAATACATTTGGGCCATCCTCAAACTTAACAGTATCGAGTAAAATCTCCCATTTCTTCTCATAATTGTTAACATCTGCACTTCCTATTTCTTTTTCTACTATTTTATTGTTGACTGTCTCAACAAGATATATTTTTACGCTTCTAACAACAATATCATCTTCTGTTTTACCACCAAATTTTATCTTGTCATAAACCACCTGATTATTAGAATGACTGGTAATAGAAATAGTTGGTGGTATCATATCCGGAGTGCTACCAATTCCAAAAAAGACATTGTTTGAACATGTTGTTATAAAAATAATTGTAGTTATCCCTATTAAAATAGTTAAACATAAAAATATTACTTTTTTCATTTTTGCCTCCTATTGTATTAATCTTCCAATATATATATAGTTGTTTGCTTTAAATGCAATAACCGGTTTTGTGCCATCCCACTTTATAACTGTATTTGCTGATTGAACCCCAACTGGTGCTGGTGCCTTCATATATTCCCAGTTTGATTGATTTGCTATATTTGCTTTGTTTGCGGTAGTTCCAACAAATCTTGCAAGATGCAGGGCGCTATTTAAGTTTAACTCTATGTTGTTTATATAACTAACATAAGGTTTACTATTAGAATCATAACATATAGAGTTATTAAATCCAGTAACACCTTCAACTGCATTTGTCTCCAACGTAATAATAGATGGTGTATCTGTAACGTCATTAAATACAGCAATTGCAAGATCATAAGTATTATTCTGATATGCAATTGTGATTAGATCAGAACTATTTATAACCATCTTATTGTATTTACCACCATCTGCAAGATTAGTTCTAACTGTAAAAGTAGTTGGCGTATAACTACTTAGATTGTATGCAAGATTTAATTTATTATTTATGGCTGTATAATAAGAGACAACAGGATATCCCCCTGATGTAACTGCGACTGCATTCCATGGACCTGGATTGTTGGAGTTAGTAATTTCCTGCCCTGTTGACGAAGGCCATGGCAAATCATAAGAATTAAGTTGCATACTTACAAGACTGAGTTTTGGAACAACTGGTATTGAACCTCCTCTTGCATCATCATCATAAAGTGCTATATACACATATCCATTACCACCTCCGGTCTTTCTTATATATACTGAACCATATTTAAATGTATTGCAAAGATAATACTCTGATTGATATGTAGTATTAAATTTTGTATATGGGTCATTTCCACCTGCGTGTACATGGTAATTTGTGGTATCTGTTAGTTGTGCTGGTTTCATTACCAATGTGTCTATTCCGGTAAATTCATCTATACAGCAAGCCATATATGTCCAGTTATCATATATGTCATTTGCAGTAAAGAATATAGAATCAACATAACCATAATTATTATAAGCTTGAGTGTCACCTTCTATTATTCTATATGTGGAGTAGTCATTAGCTGTTCCTGTATACTCTGGATATACCTGATGATCTCTTGTAAATGTTATAAAGGCAAGTCCACCGGATGTAAGACTCATATCAAAATCCCTTGCATCCAGAGTATCGTAATTATCTCCAACTTTATTAAATCTCCATACATAAGCCATCACATTATTGGAAGTAATACCCTGAACAGTAACATTTATATTACCACTTTTGCCATCAGTATCATTTGTTGGAATATTAACACTTATCTGATTCTTTGTTGCAGAATTAACAGTTAGTGTATATGTCCCAAGTTTAACAGTTGGATTAACAGTAGAATATTTTAAATTATAACCATTTATTAATAAAGTAGTCCCCTGTTGCATTGTGTATCTCTTATCATTTTCATAATATCCAAAACCAGATGCCCCATAAGTCTTTGATTGATATACTGGATATGTAGAAGGATTACTACTTGCAAGAGTTGTGATGTATGAGACTACGTTTTTATTATTTCTCGATGTGGAAGCGCTATTATTTGCAAGATCCACACATTCTGCATCTATTGGAACATTGTTTTTAACCATTTCAGCGATTGTCTCTGTATCCCAATCATACCACCAGTTCCATGCACTTCCATAATTTTTTGTTACATTTGCAGTTGTGTTTAAATTAATCCAGCTACCATTGTTTATTCTTATTCTAATATTTGCATCTGCTATATTCATATTATCACTAAAATTATCCTGATAGGTTCCATAGATTCTAACTTTTCCGGAAAGATTATTTCCATTCACAACACCCTGATTGGTAATTGGAGTAACTGTATCACTTATTGTTATGACTGGCGGTGTTCTATCTATTATAAATGTTCTTGTTACAATATTTTGATTTCCAGTCTTTGAACTTCTTATTCTGAAGGTATGAGGACCATCCGGAGTCTCTGCATTTGTATATGATTTACTGAATGTTGTTGTAAATCCAGTTATCTCCTCTTCAGCCCTATCATCTATCTTAATCCATAATTTATCTGTTCCAGACTCAACTGTTCCAGTAATGTCTATAAGGTTGTTATTAGGTGTTCCATCATTTTTATCAGAAATATAGGCATTATCCGGCTTGGTAAAATTTAATGCTGGGAGGGTCCCTTTTGTAATGGTAAATTGTTGAGTCTTAACATTACCTGCATTATCAGTTGCTTTTATTGTTATATAAAGAGTACCAGTCTCATTAAATACATATATATAGTTATCATAGACAGCCGTATATTGACTTTCTCCATTCCATGTTACATTGTTAAAATATGTCCAGTCTTTTATCTCATTGCCACCAGAAGTTCTTCCTATCTTAAATTGAGGATTATCACCAGCAAGTGAGAGGTTGTCAGTAACATTAACAGTTATGCCTAAGTAAGTTGTATATTGTGTTATGTTGCCAGCATATCCGAGTGTTTGATATGTAGGTGTATTTATAGTTGGCAATGTGTTATCAAAATACAATATACCTGCACTTCTTGTATCTGTGATACCGGTCTTATCAGTAACTCTTGCTGCAATCTCTGTTGCTCCATTTAAACCAAGAGATGCAGAGTTAAGAGCAAAAACATAAGTTTCAGTAAGATTATTACCGCTAAAATTTTGTGTCATTCGCACAACACCATTTACAAGAAGTTCTAACTTGGTAACCCCATTTGCCGGTAAAGAACCTCTATCCTTTCCTACCACAGTAAAATTTACTATTCCACTATAATATGTTTTTTGTGTCCATGTTATACTATCAATATAAGGAGGCTCACTATTCTTTATTATATTAACACTTTTTAAAAGAGATTCATTTCCTGCATTGTCTTTCCCCCAGTATCTGATATTATAATTACCATCAGGATTTGGTGGATTGTCATAATTCCAGATTATTGTCCAGTCTGCTGGTGTCCCAAAGAAATTGATATTATCCGCTGGAATATTGTAATCTTTAATATGTCGTATTAAAGTGCTTCCCTGATATAAGGAAACTCTTATATTTCTCAAATCCAATGGATATACATTACCGTACGGTGGTGTATCATCCATTGTACCTTTAATGTTTATTGTACCAGATGGAGGATATCCTATTACATAATTGTTTGGTGGTTGAGTAAGAGATGTATTTGGAGTATTGTTATCAAGATTAACAACAATGGCATTTGTCCCCAAGAGTCCCGTCTCATCTGTTGCCTTAAATGTAAAAAGATGAGGTGTATTGCCCCATTCATCATTGGACCAATCTATACCATCCTCTGTTGTAGGGCTCTTAAAACCACTCCCAGACCCAGCCCCAGACATTGTAACATTAAATGTCCATACATTATAAGGTGGCTCTGGTGTTGCTGATGTTAAATTAATATTAAGATTTTTTATCGAGCTATCTCTATGAACATAAGAAAGTATTAAAGAATTAGTAGTTGCAAGATTATTCTTATCTTTTACCTTTCCAGTAAAATTGATAGAATTTGTTCTATATGAATAGTTAGTTGGTGAAGTTATCTCTATAATTGGCGCATTTTTATCAATAGTGAATACTCTTGATACCATTGTAGCATATTTACTATGCCACATACTACCTACATTTTCCCATTGCTGAGTCTTATCTTTACCCCTTATCTCTATTCTATATTGTGCCATATCTTCAAACGCTGGATCACTAGTATCAACAATCCAGGATAAATTCGGAAATCCCTGATCATTTTTATTAAAACTCTTTTGCATTACTATACTTGAATTAGAAACTTTTACTATTCTTATGTTTGCAACCATATCTTTAAAAGGATAGTCATCATCTTGAATTCTACCGAGTACTGTGAGTATTCCAGATACTTTTGCATTGTTATCTGGTGCATCAAGATATACTACTGGATAGTCAAGAGCAGGATTTATGTTAAATGTAAGATTTTGTGTTTTTGTATTTCCTGCTCTATCTGTTACTCTTGCTATATAAGTCTTTGGAACAACATTTGGCGGAGTTACACCATATTTTGTCTCAATATCATCATTTATATTATCTGTGCTTACAACATAACTCCATATAAATTTACCTGTTGCCATCTCCCAACTGGATGTTTTTGGATTGTAAACTTCTACCTTTGTTATTCCCATATTATCATTTGCCGTTCCTATTAAGGTTATTGCCCCCTGAACATCTTGATTGTTTGTATGAGATGTGATTGTTATGTCTGGTGCTACATTATCTATATAAAATACTCTACTTACCTCTGTAAATTTAGCATTTCTATCGACTCTAAAAAACATATTACAGGATTCATTATTAAGAAGAGTACTATCAATAGTTGCCGTATAAATTTTACCTGCATTTGGGTCTGGTGGTGAGGTTGTTGTCATTGTTCCAGATAATTTTACAAGACCGCCCTGCATTATTCGATAACTTACCACCTTTCCTTGAGTTGGAGCAAGAGATTCAACAGTAACTACAAAATTTCCTTTAAGATATGCCCCCTGATCAGGAGTCTGGCCTACTGGTGTTGTAGAAGAATCAAGTATTCTAATATCTGGTATTGAGTTATCAAATATAAAATCACTCACAGCAAAACTACTAGTATTGTTATTATTATCTTTTGCATATACTGAAATTTTATAATCTCCTGTAGGAATAGATGTTTTACCTCCAACTGTCTTTGATGGATCAAGATTTGTTAGATCAAGCGTCTTTGTAAAACTGAAAAATGGTTTCCCATCATCATTTATGATTTCCTGATAGTCAATAAAAACTGGATTTGAATATTCGTCCAGTATATTATAGTATACTTTTGTTATACCTCTATTATCTATTGCATATCCTGTAAACGTAAACCATTTTGGGGTTTCTGGCTTTGGATTTGCCCCTGGTTCTGGATTTTCTATGAATATATAAGGTGTATCATCCTCTTTTGCACAGGCAAGATCTCTTGTCCAGACTGTCTTATTTCCCAGTTTGTCTTCAAAAGTCACTTCTAATATATATAAACCAACCGCAACATTTGGATCCATTGTATCAAATCCACTTCCTGTCCATACACCTAATTCTACTGATAGATATTTTTCAAATACTACATCAGAGGTATTATCTTTTTTATAGATTCTTATCTTTCCATTATTCATTATCTGATAATCATCCGCAACTGTTCCCGTAAATATTACTCTACCTTTGACATAGATTGTGTTATCATCAGAAGTATCCGGAGCCAATAGATTAACAACAGGTCCATATTTATCAAGATTAACATTTACCTCAGTAGACATCTCTTTGCCAGTTTTATCTCTTGCTGTTGCAGTGAATTTATTAGGTCCCTGGGGTAAATCACTTACATTAAGGGTAACACTCCAGTTTTCTAAATTACTTGTAAGTATAACATCTTTCATCCCTTTTGCCGAGATCTTAACACTTTCAAGTCCCTTATCATCTGAAGCAGTACCTTTTATAGTAAATACCGCTCCTATATAGTCAGTATCGCCAGGGGAACTGATTTTAATTCTCGGATATTGAGAATCAACATCAGTTCCCATTGCAAAGAATGGATTTATCTGACATGAAGAAAAAAGGTTAAAAATAAAAGCAATTATTAAAAATATGAAAAGATTGCGAAAAGAATTGGACATAAAAAATACCTCCTTACTTTTTTAAAATAAAAAAAAACTTTAATTTAACTATTATATCACTTATAAAAAAAAAATCAACAAATTTTTTATAAAAAAAATAAAAAAAATTATTTTTTTTTATCTTAAAAAAAATTTAGTTTTAGAGAAATATATAAGTAAAATTCAATATAATTGTTAATTTATATGGTATTTTTTAGTTTTTAATATGGAATTTTGACTTAGACTTAATCAAAAATAGTTAATTGCATTGATTTAGAATAGTATATATAAAGTACTCTTTTTACTCTTATTTTTTACAATTTTTAGAAAAAAATAAAAATTTTCTGTCTGAAAGTAAATTTTTTTAAACTTTTAACATGGCTAGAATTTTATTTTTAGACAACAAAAGAGAATAGATTTTTTCTAAGGAGTAATTTTATGGGAGAAAAGATTGGAATAGTTTTGTTTATTTATTGAGTAGAATTTTAAATAAATTAAGTCAATAATATGTCTCAAAGCCTATTACCTGGTAGCAATTATTGTATATTGCTTTATAAAATGGCTTGGTATTGCCTTCGAAGTGGGACAATTCTCTATCCTTCCACCACCTCTTTATCTCTGTCAATTTCAACCATAACCTCAATGTTACAAGACTGCATTTCTTTTCAAATCCAAGCATCCCCATTTTCTCATACTCTTCAATGAAAAATTCAAGGATGCTTCTCAATAATTTTGCCATGCTGAAAAAGTTTAAGTCAGCATGGATTTTCTTTAAAAACCTATAATCTTCCTTCGGTAAATAAAAATGTATAGAAGTATCTGCATTTAGTCTTTCGTAAGCATTCTCATCCTCAGAACCAAAACAATATCTTTTTTTGATCCTATCAGAGAATTTTTGTAACACATATAAAATCAATTTTGATAAAGAGATATTTTCTTTTTTAGCAATCTTTGCAAGTTTTTTCTTCATCTCTGAAGTCGCTACAAAATGTAGCTCATGATCTTTTTTGTAATTTAATTTTGTATTCATAAAAACCCTCCATAAAAAATATTTCTATATATTAATCACAAAATTTTTGAGAAAATCCTTTACAACTTTTAGAAAAAAATTAAAAAAATTTTTCTCTAAAAATAAAATCGAAGTGTCTTTTTACTTTTCACTTTATATTTAATTTTATATTTTGACAATTGTTGAAAATAATTATAAAATGTTAATCAATGATCGATGCTATAAAAAAGGGATATTTTTATCTCTATATATTCTTAATTTTTATTACTATCTTTCTTATTATTTTATTATCTCTTTTGAGACTTGATCTAAATCTTACTTTTATTACAAATTTTTTTGCAAAGCAGAGTGTTGATGTTGATTCATATATAATTTATTCTGAAGGTAAGGAGGTTTTTTATAGGATAAAAAATAATAAGTATGATATAGATTCTCATACTAAAATTGTCAATGGCATTACAATTGAGACTGGAAGAGATAGCTATATAGCATTTTATATCAGAAGAGAGGGGGTATATTATTTATATCCGGATTCTACTTTATACATTGAGAAGATTGAGAGTTTTAATAAAGAAAAATCGATAAAAGAGACGCATCTTATACTTGAAAAGGGTAGGGGATATTTTAATCTTAATTTATTTTCTGATAACTCTGTAGTTTTTATTGAGACAGATACGATTTTTTTACTTGTAAATAGAGCAGAGTTTATTATTGATAAACTAAATAATTTTAACACCTTACTTTCATGTTATAATGGTTCTCTATATTTTAGACCATTTTCTACAAAATTCGAATTATTAAAGAAAAAGAGAATTTTTAATATTACTGATTCAGTAGAAAGATTGATAAATTATAGCAATATCTTAGAAAAAAATGAAAAGGTTTTAATAGATTACGAAATGTGTAAAGATCTTGATAAACTGTTATCTCGAATTTATGAATCGAGAAATCCTTCAATTCTTAATAAAGAATATATTACAAAAAATTTATTAATAAGTAAAAGTTATATTTCGAAAGAAGAGATAGTAAAGCCAGATATTGATTTTGATGAAACTGCAATTGATATGTATGGTTATCTTGCATTAAATGTTCCAAACATAAGATACAATCTCTTTTTTAATGATAAAGAATTGAGAAATAATTCAAGATATATCTTTTTTTTAAAAGAGGGAATTTATAATATAAGATCAGATATATCTTTTTCAACCGTGATTGAATATTTATCTGTTAGAAAGAGCACCACACAGAATTTTTATATAAATAACTATTCTGGTATTATAGATTTTTTTGTAAACAATAAAAGAGTTAATTTCAATATTTTAAATCCACAGGATATTAAGGAATATTTTACTCCATTATATCTTAAAAATAATAATTTTCAGATAATACAATTTGAGACTCAGGAGAATATAAATTCTATCTATATAAAAAGTGATCTTGATATAAAAGGAGTTCATTTATTCAAAAATATTATAACAAATTCAAATGAATATATTCTTGAAAATAATGAAAAAAAATATTATTCTTTCCCTGTTGAAATATCTAATTCTAATGAAATATTTATTGATAAAATTGATTTTGAGTTTAATAAAGAGATCATATTAGTGGAATATTATAATAGATATCAAACTAAATATTGATTCAAGGAATAAACAATGAATAGATATAATTTTTTAAGAGTAAGTCTGGTGGTGCCAGAATTTAAAATTTCAGATGTGGATTTCAATAAGAAAATAATAATTAAGAGTATAAAAGAGGCTTCTAAGAATAAATCTTCTCTTATTCTTTTTCCAGAACTCTCAATAACTGGCTATACCTGTGAAGATCTTTTTTCAAATAGCACTTTAATAACAAAGAGTTTAAATGCAATTTTTGAGATAACAAGAGAGACAGAAAATTATGATATTTTAGTTATTATTGGTGCTCCAATTCGTAATAATAATAAGTTATACAATTGTGCTGTTGTTATAAACAGAGGAAAGATTATAGGAATTGTTCCAAAAATATTCTTACCAAATTATATGGAATTTTATGAAAATAGATACTTTTCTTCTTCATCTGAAGTTTTTAATAAAGAGATAATTATAAATGAAAAAGTCATCCCTTTTGGCAATGATCTTATTTTTGAGGATTCAAATACCGGCATGATAAAAATAGGGATAGAGATATGCGAGGATCTCTGGACTACTATTCCTCCATCTTCAGAATTGGCAATGGCTGGTGCAAATATTATATGCAATTTATCGGCAAGTAATGCTCTTATTGGTAAGAGTGAGTATAGAAGAACTCTTGCTATTAGTCAATCAATAAGAACCATATCAGCATATCTTTATGCATCCAGTGGGGTATGGGAGTCAACAAAGGATCTTGTTTTTGATGGTGATGCTTTTGCTGTTGAGTATGGGACAATTGTCGCACAATCAGAGAGATTTAAAAGAGAATCTCAGATTATTTTTGCTGATATTGATGTTGAAAAACTTAATAATGAAAGAGCAAGGATAAATTCTTTTAAAGAGAGTAAAAAAGATTTTAGAAAAGTAGAATTTAGAATAGAAAATAAAAATTTTGAACTTATAAGAAAGATTAATACTCACCCTTTTGTCCCTTCTGATAAAGATAGTTTAGCAGAGAGATGTAACGAGATTTTTAATATTCAGACTGCTGGGCTTGCAAAAAGATTTGAAAGTTTACCACCAAAGACAAAGGCTGTAATAGGGGTTTCTGGGGGGCTTGATTCTACACTTGCTTTACTTGTTATATTGAAGACTTTTAAGTTATTAAAAAGAAGTCTTAATGATATATTACCAATAACAATGCCAGGATTTGGAACATCGAATTTCACTCTTAACAATATTACTCTTTTATTAGATGGATTGGGACTTGAATATAAGAATATAGATATAAAAGAAATTTCTCAACTTATTCTGGATAAAATAGAACATACAGAGAAAGACACAACATATGAGAATATTCAGGCTCGAGCAAGAACATATCTTCTTATGACTATTGCAAATAAATATAATGGAATAGTTATAGGTACAGGGGATATGTCAGAACTTGCTATTGGATTTTGTACATATAATGGTGATCATATAAGTATGTATAATGTTAATTCATCAATTCCCAAGACTCTTGTTAAATTCCTTGTTAAATGGATTGCAGAAAACGAATATGAGGGAAATATAAGAGATATTTTAATAAATATTGTAAATCAGCCAATCTCACCGGAATTGTTACCACCAGACAAGAATGAGATTTCTCAAAAAACAGAGGATATAATAGGACCTTATGAATTACATGATTTCTTTCTATACTATTTTGTAAGGTGGGGCTTTTCTTTTGAAAAGATTTTATACCTTTCAAAGCATGCCTTTAAAGCAAAGTATGACGAAGATACAATAAAAAAGTATCTTTCTATTTTTATAAATCGTTTTTTTACAAATCAATGGAAAAGAGACTGTGTGCCAGCAGGTCCAAAGGTTGGGACAATAGATCTCTCACCAAGAGGTTCATGGAGAATGCCATCAGATTTAAGTTTCGATATTTTTAAGATATAACATATTTTCTTTAAATTCAAAAATATTCATATCAAATGTTATCGCAATATCTACTATATCTTTCAGTTGATTTTCATTAAAGATTATAAAATCAATGGTAAAATCATCATAGAGAGAATCAATATATTCATTGTCAAAAGAACTATCTACAAGAATTGTCAATCTTTTCGATAATGGGTCTTTTAAAAAATTTGTTGCTTCATTATATCTATCATAATAGTTTGGGTATGAATAAAATAGCTTTTTTAGTCGAGTTATATCTTTTTTTGAAATTTTTTTTCTTGAATATATATAACAATGATGAAAAATTTCTGGATTTTTATAGAAAAAATTATCAAAAAGTTTATATATTTTTTCAAAATCAAAGTTGTCAAGAAAAATAAGAGAACCACTATGATAAAAATAGTTATTTTGTATAAAATAGTCCATATCATTTTGGTTATTAATTACAAAAAATTGCTCTTTTTCTTTTATTATAAAATCTTCGTTATATGAGTAATCTTTATTTTGTTCAAGATAGAGATAGATATCTGATATATTATTAAAACAGAGATTATCTGTATTAATGACAAAGTATGGTGGCTCTTTTTGATATTTAAAGCCATTATTGTTAAAAATTCTTTTTAACTCGGTTGAATGTAAGATCTGAAGTCTATAGAAATTACAATAGTGAAGAAGATTGTATTTATCAAGGAGTTGTATTGTCTCTATCATACTATTAAAAGTCTCGCCAGGTAGACCTATTATAAAATCTATTATTAGATCTATTCCATTTTCGAGTAGTAAATAGGCAAGATCTTTTAATTGAAATTTATTACTATTTCTATTTATGTTTGCTATAGCCTCTTTATTAAACGATTGAATCCCTATCTCTATTGTCTTAAAACCAGCTTTTTTAAGAAGGGGGATATCCCCCTTGGTAAGGAGTTCTGGTCTTAATTCTCCAAATATCTGTATATCACTTTTTGATTTTTCTTTGAGAGATATTAAATTTTCTAGTATATTTTTAAAGAAAAGTTTATTATGATTAAGAGTTGGTGAAAGAAGATATATCTCTTCAATCTCTTTTTTGTTATAAAATTTTTCTATTATTGATTTAAAGATTTGTTCATCTATTTTAGTAAGAAAATCTCTTGTTTTACCATATACACAATAGTTGCATTTAAAATTACACCCCCTCTCTACCTCAATATAAAAAAGTTTATCATATTTATATTGATCTGTTATTTCAGAATATTGTAATAAAAATTCATTGAAGTTAACACTATTGCCATAGATAATCTTATTGTTATTTTCTTTTATGTTTCTTAAAAGATGCAAAAGTGCCTTTTCACCTTCCCCAATCACATATATATCAAATGGATCTTTTTTAAAAAGATATTCATTATCGAGTTGAATCTCAGGACCACCTGTAATTGTTATTATGTCATTTTCTCTTAATAATTTAGAAATTGCAATATTTCTTTCAATATTCCATACATACGAGCTTAGACATACTATATCTGGTTTTAAATTTATTATCTCTTCTACTATTTTATTATTGTTATACCTATCAACAATATCACGATTTAACTTTATTATCTCAATATCAGATATATTTTCTTTCTTTACAATAGATTGCATATATTCTGCAAAAATTTGATGATTTCCTCTATTGTATTTGTTATAAATTTCAGGGATAGGTAAAGAAAAAATAATCACTCTCATAGAGAATGAGATTGTAACAGGACGAGTATTAAATGTCAAGAAAGATTTTTTAGATTGTGATACCAAAAATGAAAGAATAAATATATCTCAAAATAAGAAAAAGAAAATATCAGATTATCATCACAATAAAAAAAATAAGAAAAATTCTTTTCAAGGAGATGATAATTTGATATTAAAGAAACATATGAACTATCAATTTGAGAAATTGGATAAAAAAGAGATAACTATTTCAGCATTAGCAAAATCTCTTAATTGTTCAATTTCATGGTTATCAACACTTTATAAAAGATATAAGAATAAAGAACCATTAGAAAAAGAAAGAGGTCATAGAAAAGAAAAATATTTGATAAAGAGACAAAGGAAAAATTAAAACAAATTTATAGTGAATTATGTTACGAGTTCAAAGGGATAAA
>Ga0209409_1001092_pt1 | contig 24456 bp, 16 predicted proteins | sample AD_JPNMR1_MetaG_FD_184424 | JGI IMG/M metagenome (GOLD analysis project Ga0209409, IMG submission 184424) | Active sludge microbial communities of municipal wastewater-treating anaerobic digesters from Japan - AD_JPNMR1_MetaG (SPAdes) (version 2) | ecosystem: Engineered > Bioreactor > Anaerobic...
TTTTCTACAAATATTGAGGAGGAAGCATTAGCTTTTATGAACTCATCTCTTACTGGAACTAATGAAGTAATATTAGCTCAAACTATTAAAATTACATCTGAAGGCGGAGGAGGGGGAAGAATGCGTATGAATATGAGCCCTCCAAAGTTGGTTGCTTTTTCGGCTTTAACGGGAAAAATTCTTTGGCAGGAAACTCCAACTGAAGAAAATATGAGATTTGGTACTCCCTCAATAAAAGGGGAGTATTTATATTTAACTGAAAACGCAGGTTTTGCTATGGGAGGTGGAGGTGGCCCTCCTGGTGGCGGACCTCCGGGAGGAGGAAGAGAACCTACTTCATGGATTTTAAAGATCGAACTTAAAACTGGTAAAGTTGTAAAATCTATGAGCTTTAAGAATGAAATGTTTGGTTCTTTTTCGCCAACATTGGCTAATGATGCTATATATATAAACTCATTTACTGGAAACATTTATTCGATTTCATATGAGCTTGATAAAATATATTGGACCAAAAGATTAAATAGATTCTCCCAATTAAGTGAGCTCATTTCCTCAAAGAATTTTCTCTATACTGCAATCTATGATGGTTATTTAAACTGTATATCAAAATCAACTGGAACTGTTCGCTTTCAGTACAGAGTTGGGAAAAATGCTGGTACTCCAGTAATAATTGGAGATTCAGTAATTATTAGCGGTGAAGCAATATACTGTTTTTCAGCTGATGCAGAGCCTATTTTAATTTTAGAACCTTCATCTCTATCATTTGGAGAAGTTTTAAAGGGAAACACCAAACAACTTTCATTTAAGGTAATTTATACAGGATTAGAAACTATTAATGGAAAAGTTACCTCTCTTCAAAATTGGCTTTTAGTTAAACCTAAAGATGTAACTTCTAATATGCAGACATTTTTTGCCGAGGTTAATACAACCAACCTAACTGCTGGAGAATTTGAGGGGGAAATATTAGTTGAGACTAATATAGGAGAAAAAAGAGTCAAAATCTATTTAACTGTGTATGAGCCTCCACCGCTAAAATTAAATGTTAATTTACCAGAGGGAGAAGTATTTACGAATAAAAAAGCTCTTTCGATAGTTGGAGAAACAGAACCCTTCACAGATGTAGACATATGTGGTCTCAAAATAAAATCAGACCAGAGAGGATCGTTCTCTCATAATTTAAAATTAAAAGAAGGTTTGAATGAAATTTTAATTAACGTTTTTTCTATTGATGGCAGAAGTAAGGAACTTAAAAAAATTGTAATTCTTGATACAATTCCACCATTACTTCAGTTAAATTTAAGCAAAATAAACATTTTAACTGAGAAAAAAATAAAAATTATTGGTAAAACTGAACCTGATTCAAGCGTTAAAGTAAATGATGAATTAGTAGAAGTAAAAGAGGATGGAACTTTTGAAAAAGATTATGTTGTAAACGATGAATACGAAATAATTACAATAATTGCTACTGATAAAACTATGAATAATACAGAATTCAAAGCAGAAATATATGTAAAAACGCCATAATAAATAATCTCCATATAATTTTCACTGTTCTCTCCAGTCACCCTGAAGGAATGTATCTGTATTTTGCTTCGTAAGCACATCCTCTTTTCATTATACTTATAAAAATTTAGCCTGGATCCCCAATCAAGTTGGGGATGACAGTGAGTGTGATTTCAAGGATGACAATGGGTGTGATTTCGAGGATGACAGAAGTCTTGTTATTCTGTACTCGATGCAGATACCCTCTCTATCATTCTGCACTTGATGCGGAATCAAAGAAGTATTTCTTCTTTTAATATTAGCAAGAGTGAGAATATGGATTCCTTATAATAGATTTCGATGATGACAGCGACGGTCATTCCCGCGACCTATTTCTGTCATTCCTAGCGATTTTTCTTGTCATTCCGAGCGATTGCGGGAATCCAGAAGAAAGAAGCCTGGATCCTCAATAAAAGATTTCGATGATGACAGAAGTATTGTCATTCCCGCGAAAGCGGGAATCCAGGATTAAAAGAGTTTGGATCCCCAATCAAGTTGGGGATGACAATGGGTGTGATTTCGAGGATGACAGTGATGATGTCATTCCGCACTTGATGCGGAATCCAAAGTATATTCCCTCTTCTAATATTAATAAAGAAAAAATTGGTCTGGATTTTCTACAATATGATATTACTCACTTTCGCAAATTTTGAGTGACAATCCAGATTTTGGTTATGTAACTCGTTTCATTTATAAATCAACTGAAATCACTATAATTAAAAACATATTTGAAATAAAAAAGGTGGGCAAAACGTTTATAAAAGCTATAAAAACAGATATCTTAATGGAAGGTACAAATTTAATCGATTTTATAAGCAAAAATCTTAAAGATGAAATTATAAAAGATGGCGACATCATCGTAATTTCTTCTAAAATTGTTTCTCTATCAGAGGGTAGACTTGTAAATTTAAGAAATGTACAAGTTTCAGAGGTAGGTAAAGCATTAGCGGTAGAATTTTGCATAGACGAAAAATTTGCTCAATTGATTATAAATGAGAGAAGTTTAATCCTCGGAGGAGTAAAGAAAGTAGTTGCAACAATAAACAAAAATATTGTAATACCTTCTGCTGGAGCTGATTTATCAAATACTCCACCGGGCTATGCCATATTATGGCCAAAAAATCCTTCCAGAACTGCTTTTGAAATAAGGAATTTTTTCTCAAAAAGTAGAAATGTAAAAACCGGTGTAATTATTTCAGATTCTCAGATAGTTCCTCTTAGAACTGGTACATACGGAATTGCATTAGGTATAGCAGGATTTATTGGTGTGGTCGATAAAAGAGGAAGTATTGATATTTTTGGAAAAGAAATGAAAGTTACAAGATGGAATTTAGCTGATAATCTTGCCTCAGCTGCAAATCTAATAATGGGTGAAGGAGAAGAAAGAAAGCCAATTGCAATTATTAGGGATGCACCGATTACTTTGACTGATGAGGATCCTTCTAAACTAACTCAAGCTTTATCTATGGATGAAGAAGAATGTCTTTTGGCTCAGTTTTTACTAAATAATAGTTAAGCTATAGTTTAATTATTACAGTACTCTATTCATATAAATAAAATCTTTGAACTCTTTTCAGCAAAAACTTATTTCAAATAAAACCTCTTATTAGGAATTTATACTTCTTTTAATTGTTTTCTTGATTTAGCTTTTATGGAAACAACATGTCATTTTTTGTCTATCGCTGTCATTGAGGGATTGTCACACACATTCATTCCTCGCTTCTACTCGTCATTCTGAAGTGCTTAATCTTATAGCACAAGTCCTTAAGAATCTCCTTTTTTAGCATTTAAATAATGAGATCCTTCTTCGTTTATAGATACGCTTTCTCAGGCACGACACTGGGGATTTGTCATCCTCGAAAGTACGCCCACTGTCATCCTTGACCTGATCAAGGATCCATAGTAACTTGTCATCCCCGAAAACTACTCCAATGTCATCCCCAACTCGATTGGGGATCCAGTGTTTTCTTTCTTTTTCTTTGTTATTTTTATTTTCTGTAATTCTTGAAATCTTCAAACATGAATCTATGTTATTTTTCTCTCTAACATTAGAAGAAGAAATACTTCTTGGATTCCCGCTTTCGCGGGAATGACAATCAAGGAGACCATTCGTCGCTTAAATGATGCTCTCAGGGTGACCGGGGATGGTGTCATCCTCGAAAGTATGCCCACTGTCATCCCCGAAAACTACTCCAATGTCATCCCCAACTTGATTGGGGATCCAGTGTTTTCTTTCTTTTTCTTTGTTATTTTTATTTTCTGTAATTCTTGAAATCTTCAAACATGAATCTATGTTCTTTTTCTCTCTAACATTAGAAGAAGAAATACTTCTTGGATTCCCGCAATCGCTCTGAATGACAGAGAGGAGTGTGAAAAGAAATACTTCCTGGATTCCGCATCAAGTGCGGAGTGACAATAGAGGTATGCGAGAATGACAAAGAAGGGTACATGCGTAACGAAAGATAGTGTGCAGAATGACAGGGAGGGTGTGCGGAGTGGAAAAGGAAGCATGGAATTGGCGAGAAAAGAAAAGTTGGATCTTTCCTCCGAAAATAATAACTCCAAAATATATTTGGTAAAGAGATTGAATTGTTAGTTATATATTAGAGTTACATAGGAATTATAGACAATATTTTCATGCTTTATTGTGGAAGAAATACAAAGGGATGTTAAAATGAAAAGCTTTAATAACTCATGTTTAGATTTTTGGACGAAGTAGTTATAATAAATTCATTAATAAAATTAATTAAGACAGTACAATAAAGGAGATTTATTTAAATGATGAGAATAATTGTGCTTGCGAAGCAAGTTCCGGATATTGAGAAGAATGTAAAAGTTTCAATTGACGAACGAACTCAAAACATAAAAAGAGAAGGAGTTCCTTCTATTATGAATCCATCCGATAAGTGTGCTCTTACAGAAGCTTTAAAGCTTAAAGATACAATAGGGGCTGAAGTTATTGTTGTAAGCATGGGACCCTTACAAGCAAGCGAAATATTAAAAGAATCAGTTTCTATGGGGGCAACAAGTGGCTATCTTATTACTGACAGAGCTTTTGCTGGTTCTGATACTTTAGCTACTTCATTAGTTCTTTATGAAGCAATTAAAAGAATTTCTGATTTTGATTTTATTTTTGCTGGAAAGCAAGCAATAGATGGCGATACGGGTCAGGTGGGACCTGGAGTGGCTGAGAGATTTGATATTCCGCAGGTCCTCAATGTAAAGAGAATAGAGCATAATTCAGGAAACAAAATTAAAGTCATAAGAGAATTTTTAGGTTTTGAAGAATTAATCGAAGTATCTCCAAAAGCATTACTCACTTTCCCAAAAAATATAAATATTCCAAGACTGCCCAGTTTAAGCGGGTTATTTAAAGTGAGAGATTACAAACCTGAAGTTATTACTAATGCCGAACTTAAATTAGGTGAAGATGAAGTTGGCATAAATGGTTCTCCTACAAAAGTAATAAGAACATTTACTCCTGTATTTGATAAAACTTACTCAAAAATAGAAATTGAAAATGGGGAAGAGGTTGTTAATCTCATTCTTTCAAAGGTTAGCGAGGTAAAATAGTGAAGATATATGTCCTGGATGAACTCTGCAATGGTTGTAAGTTATGTTTAAAGAAGTGCAAATTTAATGCAATTGAAATTATTAACCACAAAGCAAAGATAAACTCTAATTGCACTTACTGTGGTATATGCGTAGAAAATTGTCCCAAGAAAGCAATAATTCTTGAAATTTTAGAAGAAAAGATTGGGGAAACTCAAGGTGATATTTGGATATATCTTGAAAAATCATATTCGGGAGCAGTAATAGAGCCATCTCTTGAACTTTTAACAAGAGCAAGAGAGATAAAGAAAAAAAATTCAAATGTTACTGGTATATATGTCGGTAATGAACTTGAAAATCTCGAGATAAATAAGGTGATGGAAGCTGGAGCTGAAGGCTTAATAAGGGTGCAGGACTCTCAATTATCGAATTATGATGTTATTTTATATTCCAAAGTTTTAAACTGGTTAATAAATGAAAAAAAACCTTCAACATTTCTTTTTCCTGCAACAGAAATAGGAAGAGATCTTGCTCCTCGTCTCGCAACAATGCTTGGAACAGGACTTACTGCTGATTGCACAGAATTAAGTATAGATTTACAGACAGGACTATTGATTCAGACACGCCCAGCTTTTGGTGGTGATTTGATGGCAAGTATTATTTGCCCAAATAAGAGACCACAAATGGCTACAGTTAGGCCTCATTCATATAAAGTTTCAAATTTTTCTACTAATAATTTTTATGATGAGCTAATTTTGTTACCTGACCAATTCAAATTACGGAATTATTCAACTTTTAAATTGATTAATAGAAAGCCAATAGAAACAGTATTTCCAAAGATTGAGAATGAGAAAATACTGGTTTCTGTGGGTAGAGGCATAGGAAGCAAAGAAAATGTTGATGTTGTATATGATTTCGCTAAAACAATAGGCGCTGGTATCGCCTGTTCAAGGCCAATAGTTGACAATGGATGGCTTCCACATGAATTACAGGTTGGACTATCAGGGAAAGTTGTCGCACCTAAAATTTATATAGCTTTAGGTATTTCTGGCTCAATTCAACATATTGTGGGTATGCAATCATCAGAATATATAATTGCTGTAAATAAAGATCAATTTGCCCCAATCTTTAAAATAGCTCATCTCGGAATTGTTGGAGATATTAAGAAAGTCTTACCAAAACTTCCTAAATTAATTAGTAAGGCTTGACTGTTACAGTAACTGAATTATCTATTGGTAGTAGTTTTGAGAGTAAATCATTTAACTCAATTAAGTTGAGAGATTTTAAAATATCAATGTATTTTTCAAGTGTTGGAACTTGGGAGAGGTAAAGAGTTGAAATCTCTCCAATAAGATTGGAAGGGTTATCTACAAGCATATAAGCTCCACCAATTGCATTACTTTTAGATAAAGTTAATTCTTCCTCAGTTATATTAGTATTAAAGAGTCTTCTTTCTATTTCCTTATTTAATTCAACCAATAGTGTGTCTGGTTGGTCTGTGTAGGATGAAATAATTGGAAAACAATAATCTCCCTCCCAGTCAAGAGCATAGTTAAAGCTATCATCTATTAGACCTTTTGAAAAAAGAGAATCATAAAAAGGAGACATTGAACCAAAAATTATTTCGAGGATCAGGTTAGAAGCTATAATCTCCTCAATTGTAAATTTATCTTTTTTAGGTTTAAAACCGATAAATACAAAGTCCTTTGTTGTTCTACTTTTAAGTTGTATTTTACGAACCTTTGGATATGCTGGCTCAATATATTTAAATGATTCATCTATAAATTTAATATCATTATTTTTATAAATCTTTACTTTTTTACGGATTTTATCAAATAATTCAGACTCATCTATGTCCCCTAAAATGAATAGTATGGAATTCTTTTTAGAAAAGAAGGTATTATATGTAAAACTTAAGATTTCTGGATTTATGGCTTCTATAGAATCAACAGTTCCAGCTACTTTTTTCTTTAAAGGGTTAAACCAAAACATTGCATCGACCATATTTTGATAACCTAAGTAATATGGCTCATCATCATACATAGTAATTTCATTTGCTATTATCATCTTTTCTCTCTTTATAGTTTTCTTTAAAAAAGATTTTTCAGTGAACACAAGATCCAGTAGAAGATTCATACAATCAAAAAAATTACTTGTAGTAGTAAAGTAAAAAGTCATATTTTTTCTTCCAGTAAAAGCATTTGCGTCAGCGCCAAATTTTGAAAATAATTCGGTAGCATCTCTTCCATTTATTTCAAAAAGCCTATGTTCAAGGAAATGAGCAACACCATCGGGTAAAGAAAATTCTTTATTCTCTATCTTTAATGTGGTAATCATTGAACCCAATTTAACTGTGAGCAAACCAAAGCTTGATGAAATATCCAATCTTTTTATAAATACTACTTTTAATCCTTCTATTTCTTCTTCATATATTTTTACTTTCTCAGTTAATGCTTTCACAATTCTCCCCTCAAAGCATATATTGTATCAAGCCATAATTCACTTGCTACTCTTTTTACATCTTCTATATTTGTGTCTTCGACCCATTCCTTTATCTTGCTCAAATTAATAAGTGGATCTCTAAGAAGAAATTCAATTCTTGAACTTATAAGGGAAAGAGAATCATCTTCAATTGAGTTAAGGCCTGATATTGTTAGTTTTTTAGCTATATTAAGTTCATTGTCGCCAATATCTTTTGAGATATATAGGCGAATTTTTTCAGTTGTTTCAACAATCTTCTTATAGTTTTTCCAGATTATTGCAGAGGAAACAATGAGTATATTTTTATTAGCAGGAATGCTTGAACTTATATAGTAGCAAAGACCCATCTTTTCTCTTAATTCAGCGAACAACCTGGAAGTTGAAAATTTACCAAAAATAGCATTGAATAGAAGCAACGCTCCATACAGAGGGTTATTACTTGGGATGTTGTAGCGATATCCAAGAAAAAGCCATGTTTGTTGAATTTTTTCTTTTTCTATAACTACTTCTGGTTTGTGTTTTATAATAATTTCACTGCAGTTTTCGATATCAGCGTCACTTTTATTGAGCTTAAATGCATTAACTGCCTTATCAATATTATCATCATTAAACTCTCCGACAAAGTGCAAAAATCTATTTTCTCTTAAAATAGATTCAAAATAAAAGTGAGTAAGTTCGCTGTTAGTTATTCTTTCTACTTCCTCTTCTGTGCCAAGGTTGCTTATACCAAAGCGTTCATTTTTACACATAATTTTAATAAATCTTTCCAAGGCATATCTCGGTCTATCATTTATGAGAGTTTTGATTTCACTTAATAGATTATTTTTTTCTTCAATGAAGTAGTTTTCTTTAAATTTTCCATTATCAAGAAGAGGGGATAAAAATATTTCTTCTAAAAGGTTTAAAGATTTTTCAAATAAGTTTTGATTAGAAAACCCTTCATTTAATATTTTTAATGCAATCAAAAAGACCTGATAATCTCCTAATTTTATAGTATTTGCTTTTAAGATTGCTCCATTTAGAGAATAAAGATATCTCGTCAATTTATAGGGGGAATCAAAATTCTTCGTTCCTCTCTGAATAATTCTTCCTGCTAAAGTTGCTAATGGTGCCTTTATGTCAATTAACCTGTAAGCTGAAAGGACAATATTTTGGGTTGTGAACTTATCTGTTTCAAATATTTCTGTGACAAAAGAAGGTATATTATATAATGTTTTAAACTCGTTTTGAAGCATAAATTTAAATAAGCCTTAAAATTATTAGGGCTTCTTTCTTTTCCTTTCTCTGCATATTCATAGCAGTAAAAGTGAATATATTAAAACCATTCCAAAGTTTCAACTCAACGTTAAAGTATCCGTCTGCATCTACATAAACTTCTTTATCATTTAAATATAATCTATAACCATCTGTTCTACCATATAATAATAAGGTTTCAGAGAATGCAAAAGGAGTATAGTTGAGAAATTTTATTACAGGGTATTCATCACTTAATAGAGTGGCTGTTACTTCGATATTTATTACTCCAAGAATTGTTTGCAATGAGATTACACCATTATTTTCCCCTTTTGTCATAAATAGCTGGTTTATTTTTACTTCTATAGTTTCATTAGCTGAATAGAAATCAGTTTTGGATAGAGTAATCCATTTTTGGGGGCTATAAAGTTTCACTCTAATAGGATTTCCATGCTCTTCAATTATGTTTAAGCTAAAAGAGGGATCATCCAACTTAGAAATCTCCCCAAATTCAATTTTATATGAATTAACATATAAGCTTAATTCTGGCTTATTCGAGGTTTTGAATTTTATAATATATGGTGTTTTGAGGATTCTTCTGTTAACTGAGATCAAGCAATTTTCTAAACTTTGTATATATAGAGCATAAGTGTAGTTTGGCTTAAAATATTTATCAGGGGAAAGAATTAAGGTATTTTCCTCCCTATCATATGAGAAATCTACTCCTATCTTTTCATTATCCTTAGCAATTATTTCGAAACATTCTTTTTTTATTGCATTCGTAATTAAACCTTCACTAAATTTAACTTTAATTAATGTGTCTCTTGGGACTTCTTCAGCAAAAGATATTGGTTCTGAAGCATCAATAATCAATGAGTCAAATTCCAATATAGTTGAATTATACACTTCTCTCGTTTCCATGTTTTGAACGAGGAAAATGACTTTATAATTTCTTACATTTTCGAGAGTTTCTAAAGGGAAAGAAAATTCTATTAAAAAATTAGTTTGTCCATCAAAATCAAGCTTTAATCCGGAGAATGAAGGGAAAACTTTTCTTGCTACATAGTCATAAATACGATTTTTTTCATATTCAATGTTACTTTCTAAAAGAACTGCCATAAAGTTTCCATTAATTGCTTCATCGTCAAATTGCTCAATCTCAGCTTTTAGCTTTAACTCATTTTTGCTAACAAAACCATCAGCGTAGATACCAAGTTTTGGAGAGTTTGTGAGCAAATCTTTAACAATTTTTTCAAACTCTGGATAACTATTTTCATCCACTCCAACTATCTTTTTGCTGCCGTTTATTAAAACCGTTGGATAACCACTTACTTTATAGTAAGCTACCCTATCTGGGACTTCTTGGATTGAAAGGTCATCCTGGTTGTGATATCTAATATTTAATATTTTATCGCCAAAATTTTTCCTTAATTCATCAAAAACCTCATACGCATAGTGGCACCATCCACACCATGTAGCAGTAAAAGTCTCCAATAGAACATTTTGTGACTTATTTATAACATCCGGATATAAATCTTTTGGTATTCTTTTTATTGTATAACTTTCATTAGAATTTACTAAATTTAGCGAAGGAAGTAAGATTAATATTATCAGTAAGAAGCTTAATATTATTTTCTTCATTTATATAATTAAAATTATTCCTAAATCCTTAAATTTTACCATAATAGAAATATAACTAATTTTAAGAATGTTCAAAATTCTATGTGTAAATTTATGAATAAATCGGTGCGTTATGTTACTTCATCAAAAAATCTAAATATGGACTAATAAAGCTTTCCATTTTGTTGGATCCTACTACAGTACAACCTGAGAATCATTCTTTAAATAACGAAGCACATTTTCCAACCTCCCTATAAATCCTGAGAAACCCATCCTTAAACGACTGAAGGAACTCATACCGTTCCGCAAGTCACTTTAATTATTTATTATTTTCCTCTGTGTAAAATGTTATATTTCCATCGATGGATTGAAATAGAATACCCTTAATCCTCGATGAATCTTCCTTAGAAAATATATCAACCGGTATAAAGGAAATTGGTGCACCATAAGTAGGTGATGAATTAAGTAAAGGGAGATTGTATATTTCTCTACCGCTTTCTTTTTCTAAGAAGCTTAATTTATCAATGTTAATTGTTAATAGAGCATTTTTAGTCGATATTTGTTCTAAACTGAAAGGGAAATGTTCACGAAAAGGAAAATAAAGCCCTCTCTCTTGTAAAATTTTAAAATAATCAAGAAATTCTATATCCTTTTTCCATTTAATCTCTCCACTTTTTTTATCTATGCAAATTCTACCATTGCTTGCTTTATCAAAGCCTTTAAAATTGACATAAATATTTTTATCATTCAAAGATAAGCTCATTAAAGTTATTGGACAATTTTCAATCTCCTTGCATAAGTTTACTGACCAGATTTCTTCAAAATTTCTTCCCAGTTTGTAAATACGCATTGCTTCTGATTTCGATCTCTCAAGATAAGCTGCAACAAATAAACCTTCTTCATCGAGACAAATAGAGGTAATAGTACCCCCTCCTAATACTGGCAGTTCAAATCTATTAGAAGATAATCTATAACTGTTTTCAATAGAATAAATAAGACTTTCTCCCATATAATATGCTTTTCTATTATCTGCAAGAAGAAGCCTTGGGCAAAATTGATATATATTATCACGTGCGGAAAACTCAATAGGTTTTAATGAGCCTAAATTTTTAACAGAAGAAAGAGGAATAGAGTAAAGTTTATCATCCATAAAGAAGTAAATATTCTTATCAAACAGTATTGGAGGAGTTAACAACCCCTTCCTTTCAGTATCATAGACAGATTCAGTATCATTGCAACATTCCTTTTTAAGCTCCTTTGAATTTATTTCCCAGTAAATTCGTCCACTTTTTTTATCTATTAGCCAAATAGAACTCTCTAAGTCATTATTAACATGAGGACCAAAAGGAAGACACTGATCAACATTTCCTGCAATAATATATTGGTCAGTAATAAGGATATTATTAAAAATTTCTCTTCTAAGTTGAGTTTTCCAGAGTTGTTCACCGGTTAATACATCAATTGCAAGAATTGCAGAATCGTCGTTTGCTTTACAGTATAAAATTCCATCAGAATAATAAATTCCTTGCTCTGCTATGTTTTCTGTTCCTGCTGATATTTCCCAGTTAATTTTCATTGTCTTTAAATTTAGGGACGTAATTTTACCACAGTGAAAGGTATACAAGGTATCAAAATATCTGAGATATGGATTTACCTGTTCATAAGTATGAATAGTATTATTATCAAATGAAAATAATTCTTCTAAACCTGTTTCATTATTTAGCCTGTAAACACCGCTGCTTTCAATGATTATAAAAGAATCTTTATATATTTCTATACCTTTTATACCAAAAAATGGTGGTGTAGAGGCTTTAGGGATTTTATTAAAAGTTTCTTGAGAAAGAAGTTTTTTGTTCTTAATATCTATATTTATAAGATAGATTTTATGATTCCCTATATTTCCACCTTTAAGTATTAGAAGCGATAAAATATTTTCATTTACCGTGATATAAGAGTATGAGCCTAAACCAAAAGAAGTAAGATATATATTTAAATCTGTAGGTAGGGAAAGAATTACTTCATAATTCATAGAATCAGAATCATTACTGAAATCAATCTTGTAAATTTTTTCTAAACTTAATGCATACATTGTTTTTAAATCCTCTGAGTAATAGAATGTGGAAGGACAAAAAAGATAATAAGTTACTCCACAAACCTCTCCTCTTCCAACTTCAAACATATTTGTAATCTCGCCGTTGTCTGCATTAAAAATCCAAAATGAAAGTGTGTACCCAGGTGAGTAAATAAAAATTACTTTTCCGTCCATTTCATTTAAATAAAAAGTTGCATATAGATAAGAAGGAGTGAGTAAAATTATGTCTCCATTATTTATTCCAAGATTAGTTAGCCATACTACTTTCCCAGTTTCACGATCAATTTTTATGATTCTATTAGTCAAGATGCTAACATATAGGTTTTCATTTGTATAAGAGAAGTAACAGTAACGTGCTGAAAATGTATCTTTTTCGTTTATTAGTTTGCAATTCCAATTTATTATGTCCTGAAAATATGAATAGGAGTATAATATTCCAGTTTCATATTCGATAAAATATAGAGTATATCTAACTTTAGGAACAATTAATGGATTGATTCCCTCTTTTAATTCATATTCTTTTATTATAGGGTAATGATTCATTGCGATTGAGAAACTTCCAGAAATAGGTTTTCTCTGGTCAATAAATTTACCCGAAATTACATCAAACCTTCTAATTACTCCACTCGAGAAGAAGATAAACATATATTCATCAGAAACTACAAAATCTATAACTCTTTCATTCCATAGTTGCCATTTCTTTGAAAGAGGGGGGTTTATCTCAATGGGTGAGTAAAATGTTCTTTCCTGATTTCCACCAGGAGTTATCCAATCTGTTTTTGATAATGTAAGTACAATCTCTCGAGATGGGAAAACAAAAAATATTATTAGAAGGATAATTAAAAGTAACTTTTTATTAGATAGCTTCATAATCTCACCAATCAAATTTATTTAAATTTTTAGATTTTATCTTCCTATTAAGAGTTTATACTCCCTAAAATTTAATTCAAGCTTTTATCTTTTATTTAAAACTATAAATTTTAAGGCTCTTCATTGTAGGGATTATCGATTGGAATATCTACTTCTCCATCATCATTGCAATCAAGTCCTGCTACATCCGAGAAATCATTCGCAGATTCATCTTTTTCTTCAGGGCAGGGAACTGTATTTAATCTAACAAATTCTCCATTGGGAATTTGATCTTTAATATCAGCTGTTATTTCATAAAGTAATGCTAAAACTCCTTTAGAGTCTATTTGTTCACCACTACTATCTCTGGCAGGTATATCAGGTCGAACTATGTCGCATTCATGATATTCTCCATCTCTCATATAACCGCCTGGGTTTCTTCTGACTTGCTCAAGTATTGATTGGTAATCTTTTGATTGAGGGGCAGAGAGACATAAATCAGTAAAAAGCATTGGCTTTAAATAATTTTCTCCTGTTTCAGGAATGTGTACAGGTGCAACAATTATAGGACCTCCGTTATATAGATCAAGACAGTATTCTTCATCTCTATAAGGGTTTGGAGTAAAAAATATCTCATAATTGAACGCTGTAAAGGTTATAGGTGTACCATCTTCGTTGGTAACAACACAATCTCCTATCTTTGCCTGAAAGCAATACATTAACGGAATCCCAGGTAGTGGGCAAGGCGGCTCAGCAAGAGATGGCCCCGTGTATCCTGGTATAATAACACAAGGATTTTCTGAAGACTTTGTGATTTTCTCACCAGGATTATGGATATCATCTCCCTCTGCTGTTGCGGTATTACATATTTCGACATCGTTTTCATCAGGATTATAGAAGTATAAAATAATCAGAAGTATACATTCACCCTGAAGATTTTTACTGTAACCCTTTATTATACATTCAGGTGATAATTGGCTTATAGGCTGACTACAACAATTTTCTGCTTCTTCACGATCTATATACCATATTAACTTGTAATTATTTTCATCATAATCCTCTATTACATCTGGAGGTGGATTGCTGCCAGCCCAGTATCTCTTTGGAACTATATCTTCAACTTTGTCTACAAGTTGAGGGTTTGTAACTACTATTGAAAATGCTTTATAATTTATTGGAAAACTTTCTTCACCTTCTTCGTAAACATACTTGTGTATATTCCAATCTATTTCTTGAGATGAAACTTTTGTCAAGCCTCCGTAAGAGTATGTTATAAGAATTAAAACAATAAGAATTAATGAAACACAAATCTTTTGAAGATTAAACACACTCACTATATGAAAGCCGTGCTTTAGAGATGAACTAAAGCTGTTCTCTCTCTCTCTCTGTTTGTAGAAGGAAAATAGTTAAAATTACTAAAACCCATTCTAATACCTCCTACTTTTTAGTTTTTTACTTAAGAAAAGTAATATAGTAATATTTTTGAAAATGTCAAGTGATCGAATTACTTGTTAAATATTTTACTTTTTGTCTTTTTGTGTTATTTTCTGTCCGAAGCGCACTATATTGGAAAAAAAATTTACTTAAACAGAAGTTAACCAGTCTGCCATTACTGGATCTGTAAGTCTGTAAATTTTACTGTCAGTTTTTTCAATCAAATCCTTTAATAGAAGAGCTTTAATGGCTTTCTGAGCTCCTCCAAGAGATAATCCATATTTTCGAAGATATTCCTTTGTAAATGGGGAAGATGTTGGTTCAAAAGCGATAGCTTTAAGTAATGCTTTCTGCCCCAAAGCTAAATTACTCCATACTCCCTCGAAATCGATTGATTCCATTTTGATCAAAATTTCATAAGCTTTTCTTGCAGTTTCAATCTCGCACACTTTTTCTGTGATATCCCAGGCAAGAGATGAAAGTTTTTGCACATAGTAAGGATAACCCTGAACTGCCTCGAATATATACTTCGTAGTATCTTTTGGACATATTTTTTTACTATCTTCGAATTTCTTGATTATATAAGACATAAACTCTTCTTCAGGTATCTCTTTAAGAGGATATAGAAAACTACTCTTATAGAATGGTCGATTTTTATTAGTAAACATATCCAGGAGTAATCTTCTTCGACTTCCTACAAAGAAGAAAACAATTTCTTTGTGAAACTGAGCAAAAGAGCGAATTATCCCTTCAATATACTTTGATTCATTGAGTTCTGTAATCTCTTGAAATTCGTCTAATGCAATAATGGCTTTAGATTCTTTTTCTTTAAGATATTTGTATGTACCCTGAAAAAGGTCTTCAAGAAGTATTTCTAATTTTTCATCTTTGTTAAACTTAACTGAAAAGCTTATTCCTTCAGCACTGTACTCTACTGTTGGAACAATACTCCTGAAAAGGTGAGAGATATTTTCAAAAAATGTTCTTTTATATACACCCTTTCCAATTGCCTTAAAAATACCAGTGGCTAACCTATAAATGAAATCTTCTTTTGAAGAAATCGGAAAAAGGTCTAAATAAACTGTTAAAAAGTCTTCTTTGCTGAGTTCGCTCAATAGTCTAATGGTAAGGGAAGATTTTCCATATCTTCTTGGTGAGTACAAAACTATATTTACCTGGTTCAAAGCATAATTTTTGAGTTCTCTAAGCTCCTTTTCTCTGTTACAAAAATTACTTCCCTCTGTTATGCCTATTGTAAAAGGATTTTGCATTTATACCCTCCAATTATTCTATTAGAATTATTCTTAAAGAATTATTCCTTTAGAATAATATATAAATTTCTATCAAATTCAAGTATTTGACAAATCAAATGCAAAAATTATTCCTTTGTATAAAATAAATATAAGGGAATAATAAAAAGTGTATAATTTAGTACAGAGGAAGTTTTTATGATTAATACTAAAGTAAAGATGATTTTAGCTTTTGGATTGATTATATTGATTCTCTCTGGTTGCACCATACAGGGAGAAAATCCTGGTAAGCCAATAGAGGAGAGACTTAACATTTCTATGGATCCGAGAATTGAGCTTTTAGGAACCATAAAGATTTTAAGTGACTTTAAAGCAAGTTCAAATAACTGTGCATTGCTTAATACTGTTTATAAAATGAATGTTGTAAGATATTTTGAACCATTTAAAGATGATCAAGCAGTAATTTTTTATGAGGAACTCTCAAAGTCCCCTCTTAAAGACTCCTTATTATTAAATTTGATGCTTCACCTATCCAATCCACCTAACCTTGAAATAGAAATTCCTCTATCTAATTTGCAACTGATTGAAGGGGTAGAGTATGAGGATTTAGACCAATTTATCACTTTACTTAAGGAATTTTCAAACAAGTCGAACTTTAATAATTTTATTAATTCGCAAAAGGAGTTAATCGATCAATTTGTGAAAATCCAGAGAAATGCTATATTAAATAATGTGAAGGACATCTTAAAAGTTGAAAATTACTTTGGAAAAGAACAAAATAGCTACAATGTAATTGTTACTCCGCTAATACTTTATGAGAGATATATCTACTTTTTTCAAAATGATTTGAAAGATGAAAGTAGCAAAATGGATATATTTTTAATTGCTGGAATCTCTAAAGTAATTAATGGTTACCCCAGTTTTGGGGAAGAAGATGAATACAGAGAAATAATATATTCTAAAGTAACTCACTCTTTTGTTGATACTGTAACCGAGAAGTATAGTCAGGAGATTTCTAAATATTCTTACCTTTTTGACACAATTTCTAAAAGTATGGAAAAGCAAAATATTTTGAACTGGATTGAATGTGTAAATGAGCACATTGTTAAAGCTATTGAATTAGAACTTAATGAATTAACTAATGATGCAATAGAAGATAAATTAACAAAGATTGAGACAGATGGGTTTATTTACATAAGACAAATATATAAAACTATTAAAAGATATGGTTTAAACAGGGATAAATTTAAGACATTTGAGGATTTTTACCCAGAGATTATTAAATCCTTTGAGGGAGTATGATTCATAAACATGAAAGCTCTTTTATTAAGTAAAATTGCTAAAGTGGAAGATAACCCTTTAGAGTTAGTCGAAGTTCCCATTCCTAAACCTCAAAAAGGAGAAATCTTAATAAAAGTATTAACTTGTGGCGTGTGTCATACCGACATTGATGAGATTGAGGGCAGATGTATGCCTAAATTACCTATAATATTAGGACATCAAATTGTTGGAAAGGTCGAAACCATCGGGCAAGACGCACACAAGTTTAAGATTGGTGATAGGGTTGGTGTTGCGTGGATTTACTCTTCATGCGGGAAGTGCAATTTTTGCCTTGAAGGTAGAGAGAACTTGTGTGAAAATTTTAAAGCTACTGGTTGCCATGCAAATGGTGGTTATGCTGAATATACCGTTGTTCCAGAAGACTATGCTTACAAAATTCCTGATAACTTTAGTTCAGAGGAAGCAGCGCCACTTTTATGTGCAGGAGTGATCGGATACAGAGCTTTAAGACTAACGGGCATAAAGAATGGTGAAAGCTTGGGGCTTTTTGGATTTGGAGCATCTGCCCATATTGTCATTCAAATTGTAAAGTATTTGTATCCGGACTCTAAAGTGTATGTTTTTACGAGAGAAGGGCAGACTGAGCATCAAGAGCTTGCAAAGAAATTAGGTGCTTATTGGGTAGGAACTACTGAAGAGGATTCGCCAGAAAAGTTGAATTATGCGATTGATTTTACACCTGCCTGGAAGCCTATAACTGTTGCTTTAAGAAATATTATGTCTGGAGGAAGATTGGTTATAAATGCAATAAGGAAAGAAGATGGGGATAAAGCTACTCTTTTAAACTTAGATTATGGAAGAGACTTATGGCTTGAAAAAGAGATAAAAAGTACAGCTAATGTGACAAGAAGAGATGCAGAAGAATTTTTAGAAATTGCTTCCAAGATTCCAATTAGACCTAAAGTTCAGGTTTATGACTTGGAAGATGCAAATTATGCATTGAAACTTCTTAAAGATGGGAAAATAGAAGGAGCTGGAGTATTAAAAATTTCTTAAAGTTAGAAAATTAACGATTGTAATAAATTATTGCTTTTGCATTCCTGATTAGTTGTTCGAGCGTATTTAAATCATCATCACATAATATGGGTTGTTTTAGTCTTTTAGCAGCCATTGCATTAGAATAGAGTGGTTCGAGTTGTTTTAAAAGCTCCTCATAGATTTCAGGGAATTTACCATCTGCTTGTTCATAATCGCCCTTTTCTGATATGGAATAAACATCCTTCCAGATAAGAGCTCTTCCAGCTATCTTAAATCTCTCCTCGCATTTGAAATTGGAAGCTGCGTATTGAACAATGATTTCAATAGAGCCATCTCCATTTAAATCTTTAAAATCTATTTCTAAGCTTTCTCTGCCGCCTATATCGAGCTTTTTTATAAATTTGCCGTTTTCAAGTGAAAAAAGGATTACCATATCAGGAGATTCACTTATTGAGAGAATGTTTTCTGGTCCTGCAGTAGGGTCACCTTCTTTATAGGTTACTGAAATAAATAGATTATTAATTGAAAGTTTGCCAATATATGCAAGTTTAGAGAAAAGGTATGCTTTATCGTTTTCTTTGTATGAAGTACTGAGAATAACATCGTCGTAGGTTAGTATATGGAAATCTTTGTTGCTTGAGTTGAAAATTGAAAGGTAGTTTTTCGCACAGAAAAGAGTATTCTCTTCTCTGGGATTTTTAACGTGGTATATATAGTTTAAGTTTGAAAACGGGAATTTAAATCCCTCTTTAACTATTATATTTTTCTTTAAGAATGCAGGGTGAACACCTTTAGTTAATATTTTACTATTATTTTCTTCCAGAAAATAAATTTCTTTGTCCATGCTGTACGCTAAAAAGTTAAGGTTTTGACTAAATGAATAGCCATAAATTGTGGAAGTAAACATTTTTTCTTTTGGTATTTCGAGCAATTTAACCATTTTAAAATCTTTATCAAGCTTCATTAATGCTTCAAAGCTTGGAGTATTCTCGATATATTGAGGATTTTTAAATAATGATTTATGAGGATTTTGCCGAACTCTTATATATAGGTTTTCACCTGCTGAATCATATTGATTACAATCATTCATAAAATCTAATATATTTAAATTTACACTTTCACCAGTCTTTACACTTATTAATTCATAGGGGCGTGAGTAGCTTAAAACCAATAAATATTCACCATTCTTAACGAAATAGCAATCATCTTTTAAGTCTCTGCTGGGAGAAAAATTTTTAAGTTTTATTATTTGCTTCTCGCGATTTAAACGAATATTATAAGAGTAAATATATGTTTCAATTTTACTTTTTCTATCTTTACCACTACCAGCAAAGACTTCTTTTAGCCTTAAAAATAGAATTGTTTCGTTGTCATTAAGTGGTGTAGGGTAATAATCGAGTTGTTTTGTAAGCTTTATTTTTTTATTAAGAGAGAAATCAAACAAAGCTATGCCACCTTCTGGTGATGCATAAAAAAGACTCTTTTCAAATGATGGTGCCACTTCTGCTGTTTTTTTACAGGAAGAAGATAAAAGAACAATAGAAAAACATATAATCCAGCAAGCTAATTTCTTTAACTCTTTATTAAACATATTTAATCTCCATAAAATTATAAATACTTTGATACAAAATAAATACCTTGAAATAAATTCCACAATACTTTTAAGTAGATTTATAAAGCTCGGTTGCAGCAAGAACAAAGGGTCCTCTTGTTCGTCGTTCCCTTGCTTTTTCTTGTCATTCCCGCAACCTCTTTGTCATTCCCGCGACCTATTTCTGTCATTCAAAGCGATTGCGGGAATCCAGGATTAAAAGAATCTGGATCCCCAATCAAGTTGGGGATGACAGTGAGTGTGATTTTGGGGATGACACCACCCCCGTCATCCTGAGTGAGCGTTCTTTATAGCGATGAAGGATCTCTTCTTCTTGCTTTTCTCCGTATAAAGCCCTCCATATATCTTTATAGCAACGAAAGATCATTTTAAGGTCATTCAAAGCGATTGCGGGAATCCAGGAAGTATTTCTTTTTCAAACAAATAAAAAAGAGTCTGGATCCCCAATCAAGTTGGGGATGACAGTGGGTGTGCTTTTGGGGATGACAAGTTACTTTATCCTCGATAAAAGATTTCGAGGATGACAGTGAGTGTGATTTCGAGGATGACAGTTACCATGGATCCTTGATCAGGTCAAGGATGACAGTTATCATGGATACTCGATAAAAGATTTCGAGGATGACAGTTTGTAGCATAGCTTCCCTGATAATTGTTTCAGGGAACAACTAAGCGAGATTTATTATAAATTTAATTTCACTTTTATACCTTCTGCTTTAGATCGACCAAGAATATATACTTCTTAAAAGATTATTAATTTTTTGAGAAATTATTGTTTTTCTGTAAGATTTTAATCTAAACAAATCATTTAGTTGAAAATATATGAGTTATATATATAATGAAATTTAAAATGAAGATTAGTAAAATCTATATAGGCTCTGATCATGCTGGGTTTACTCTAAAGTCAATTCTTATTGAATATCTTGAAAATTTAAATATACAGGTAGAAGATCTTGGGACCTATTCAGATGAAATGGTTGACTACCCCGACTATGGTAAGAAAGTAGCAGAAGCAGTAAAAGAAGATCCTTTAAGTTTTGGTGTACTAATATGTGGAACTGGGATAGGTATGTCAATAGTAGCAAATAAAGTAAAAGGTATAAGAGCTGCTTCCTGCAGTGAACCATTATCCGCAAAACTATCAAGAGAGCATAATAATGCAAATGTCTTATGTGTTGGGGCAAGATTAATTGGGACATTAATGGCAATTGAAATTTTAAATACATTTATTAATACTGACTTTCTTGGGGATAGGCATCTTCTAAGAGTTAATAAAATTTCCGAAATGGAAGAAAAGGAGTAGATTGTAATGATGGATGATCTTAAGAATGTTGATCCGGATATTGCTGATGCATTACAAAAAGAACTTGAAAGGCAAAGAGAGAAACTTGAGCTTATAGCATCCGAAAATATTGTATCTAAAGCAGTACTCCAGGCTTTGGGTTCTGTAGGCACAAATAAATACGCAGAAGGTTATCCTGGAAAAAGGTATTATGGTGGGTGTGAGTATGTTGATATATTTGAAACCCTCGCAATAGAAAGAGCTAAAATTTTGTTTAAGGCAGATCACGCAAATGTGCAGCCTCATTCTGGTGCACAGGCTAATTTATCTGTATATTTTGCTGTGCTTAATCCGGGAGATACATTAATGGGAATGAACCTTTCTCATGGTGGACACCTCACTCATGGTCATCCTATATCAATTTCAGGAAAGTACTTTAAAGTTGTTCAATATGGGGTAAACCCTGAAACAGAAACTATTGATTATGACGAGCTTGAGCGAATAGCTACTGAATCAAAACCTAAAATAATAATATGTGGAGCAAGTGCTTACCCAAGGTTTATAGATTTTGAACGATTTTCTAAAGTTGCAAAATCTGTTGGCGCATTTTTAATGGCAGATGTGGCTCATATTGCTGGTCCAATTATAGCAGGACTTCACCCATCCCCGATCCCCTGGGCAGATTTTACCACTACCACCACCCATAAGACTCTAAGGGGACCAAGAGGTGGAATGATTCTCTGTAAAGCAGAGCATGCAAAGCTTATTGATAAAGCAGTTTTCCCTGGTATTCAAGGTGGACCATTAATGCATGTAATTGCTGCTAAGGCAGTGGCATTCAAAGAAGCTATGAGCGAGGACTTTAAAGAATACCAGAGGCAAATCCTTAAAAATGCAAAGAGATTAAGTGAAGTATTAGCAGAAAAAGGATTAAGAATTGTCTCAGGCGGCACAGACAATCATCTTATGCTTGTAGATTTGCGACCAATTAATATGACCGGCAAAGAAGGAGAATCTATTCTTGATTCTGTAAATATTACTGTAAATAAAAATACAATTCCATTTGATCCAAATCCTCCAACAGTTACGAGTGGTTTACGCATTGGAACACCTGCTATAACTACGAGAGGCATGAAAGAAAAGGAAATGGAATTGATAGGAGAGCTTATTTATGACGCTCTCACTCATAGGGATAATAGTTCTATTCTTTCTGCAATCGCTTCTAAGGTAAAAGAATTAAATGCAAAATTCCCAATATATGATGGTTTAAGCTATGTTTAATTATGCAATAGATGAGACATAATCAAACTTACAAGAAAGGCATTATTGAGTCAAAAATATTGTTTGTAGTTTGTAACTTGTTATGAAGAATGTATGTATTTTCTTTTTAGTGAAATAAAATTTTTTAAGTAAAGGGTGGTCTTTAAAATGGTTGGATGGATTATTCTAATTATCGTTTTAGTGATCGGACTATATATTCTTGCAAAATACAATAGCTTTATTGTTCTACGAAATAGAATTCAAAATGCGTGGGCACAGATAAATGTTGAATTAAAAAGAAGATATGATTTAATTCCAAATCTTATAAATACCGTTAAAGGGTATATGCAGTATGAGAAAGAGGTTCTTGAAAATGTAGTTAAAGCACGATCTCAGGCGATCGAAGCAAAGTCAGTGAAGGAACAGGGAGAAGCAGAGACACAGCTCACCAAAGCTTTAAGGACACTTTTTGCAGTTATGGAGAATTACCCCGAACTTAAAGCTAACGAAAATGTTATGAGACTTCAGGAAGAACTTACTTCTACTGAAAATAGGATTGCTTTTTCAAGGCAGTTTTATAATGATATTGTTATGCGTTACAATGCAGGTATACAGGTTTTCCCTGCAAATATAATTGCAAGAATGTTTAATTTTAAAGGAGAAGAATATTTTGAAATTGAACTTCCAGAAGAGAAGGAGGTGCCAAAAGTAGATCTTGGTTTATGATGAAATAGCAAAAAATAAAAGAAAATCCTTTTTTCTACTAATAATATTTTCGATATTTACTGTTTTTATATGCTACTTTATAGGTTCTGCTTGGTTTGGAAGTGGTTTAGGGGGATTAATCTTTGGATTTGTAATTTCTCTGACAATGTCACTTGTTAGCTTTTATACAGGAGATAAAGTAGTTCTTTCTTCTGTAGGAGCAAGAGAAATTAGTAGAGATGAATATCCAATGCTTTATAATGTAACTGAAGAATTATGTATTGCAGCTGGAATACCTATGCCAAAAATTTATGTTGTACCTGACCCGTCGCCTAATGCTTTTGCAACAGGAAGGAATTTAGAGAATGCTAAAATAGCGGTAAATGAGGGGCTTTTAAAAATATTAAACAGAGAGGAACTTCAAGGTGTAATTGCCCATGAGCTCTCACATATAAAGAATAACGATATTATGTTTGCAACGATTGTATCAGTTTTATTAGGAATGATAATAATTCTATCAACGGTATTTAGGAGGACATTTTGGTGGAGCGGAAGAGACAGGGATAGAGAAGGTGGCGGAGTAATATTGGTTTTAATTGGTTTATTATTAGCAATTCTTGCTCCAATTGCAGCAAAACTTATACAGTTATCACTTTCAAGAAGTAGAGAGTATCTTGCTGATGCAAGTGCAGCACTAATTACTCGCAATCCGTTAGGTCTTGCAGGTGCGTTAAGAAAATTATCTGATACTAAAGTTGTTACAAGAACAGCTAATGATGCGGTTTCACCTCTTTATATTGCCGAACCTTTTAAGGGTATTGATGTTAAGACTCTATTCTCGACACATCCACCAATTGAAGAAAGAATTAAACGCCTGGAAGAGATGGCATATGTTAGACAAAGTTCATAAATTATTTAAAGGGAGGGATTATTTATGCTTATAAATATAGCAAAAAATGCAAACCTTTTGGAATTTAGGGAAGAGCTTTTAAAAGAAGAAAATATTGACGTTTCTAAATGTTATCAATGTGGCAAATGTACTGCAGGGTGTCCAATGAATTATCTTATGGATATTCCACCCTCTCAAGTTATTCGTTTCTGTCAACTTGGGCTTAAGGACAAAGTTCTCAATTCAAGAGCTATATGGTTTTGTGTTTTTTGTGAGACCTGTAGTACTCGCTGTCCACAAGATGTAGATATAAAAGGTGTTATGGATGCATTTAGAAGA
>Ga0209409_1001094_pt1 | contig 24432 bp, 18 predicted proteins | sample AD_JPNMR1_MetaG_FD_184424 | JGI IMG/M metagenome (GOLD analysis project Ga0209409, IMG submission 184424) | Active sludge microbial communities of municipal wastewater-treating anaerobic digesters from Japan - AD_JPNMR1_MetaG (SPAdes) (version 2) | ecosystem: Engineered > Bioreactor > Anaerobic...
TGTCGAAACATTGTTTATCTTTATCTGACACCTCGGACAAGTCTGACGCTTCCAATTCTCATCACACCAATACATTCAAACCTTGCCCGTATGGCTAATGCATGGTAAAACATTGTTTATCTTTGTCTGACAGTTCGGACAGGTCTGACGCATACAATTTTCCTCACACCAATACATTCAGACCTTGCCCGTATGGCTAATGCATGTCGAAACATTGTTTATCTTTGTCTGACAGTTCGGACAGGTCTGACGCATACAATTATCCTCACACCAATACATTCAAACCTTGCCCGTATGGCTAATGCATGTCGAAACATTGTTTATCTTTGTCTGACAGTTCGGACAGGTCTGACGCATACAATTTTCCTCACACCAATACATCCGAATCTTGCCTGCATGGCTAATGCCTGAAAAAGGGATAGAAAGCCTTAGCCAAGGCAGGCATTTTTTTTCTACAAAGACAGGGATGTCTGGAACTCCGTGCTTAAAAAAATAAACCACAGAGAATACGGAGATATACGGAGTTACACTGAGAAAAGAAAAAAAGCAACCGCTATACCCCTTTGTGCTTCTCCGTGTCCCTCTGTGAACTCTGTGGTTAAATAATTTTGTTTGATTTGCAATGATTTAAGTAATTAAATTAATTACACAGAAACACAGACAAGAGTGTCTTTGCTACTTAATACATGAGACTTTGAATAAGTTTTATTTTATGTTGGTATCTTAGAGATAAATTATAAAGGAAAAGGGGGTTAAAAAAGTGAAACAAAAAGAGAGGGGAGAGGTATGAAAATTAGGGAAGTAGTTGGACAATTACACAATTTAGTAAGACCATCCATGAATAAAAGGCAACGAGGTATGATGAAAGGAATGGAGCGGAGTTGGGGAATTTATTTTTACAGGCATGTTATGGGTTATCAGCCCCGCAGACAGAGGAAATAGATAGTAGATAGTCTATCTTTTCGAGAGTTTTTGGGAATTGGCTTTAATGGGGTAGTAACAAACGAGGCAATGCTATGTCGGTTGCGGAATCGTGCTATACCGAAGGTGCGGGGGGGAGGAGTGGAATTACCCTTTGCGATATTAAAGCATTGGATGGGATATGTGCGGTGTCGGTTTCGGGGGTTAGAAAAGAATGGGACGTATCATTTTTTGTTGGTGGCGGGGTATAATTTGAAGCGTGAGGTGGAGACGTATGCATAGGTAATAAAAAGAGAGAAAGAACAATAGAAAATAACAAAATAGTATGGGTGAAAATAGACTGAAACAGGGAGGAATAACCTTCTGAGTTCTTGTTTACTTTGATTTGTAAATCTGATTTCATCTATGAAAATGTGTATAATTTACATAAAATTTTTTACTCCTCTTATTCAGAGGTCTTAATTATAGTTTGTTGTGATTGGACAATTGGCTATGGGCATAACGTTGTTTAGAAATTGTTTGCTTAGATTGGTACTTATTTTTTTTCTTATACCTACGAGGTTAATAGGCGAACCTATTAAAGGCGAAACGGAAATAAGGACACAATATCTCTGGTTAAAAGTTGACCCTTCACAGCAAGGGGTCATTTCCCAGTTAGGGTTGATAAATCCGCCTGATAATATAGCGGGTCCTTTAGGGATGTTTCAGGAAGGATTTGGTGTTGGTAGTTTTTACGTGCCAAATCGTAAGATTAATGAACAATGGGACGTAACGAATCTTCCTGACGGTAAAAGAGTGATTAACTACACTTACAATTGTGAAGGACCGAATATACAAGGATTGTATGTAAAACGTACGATGGAACTTTTACCACATGAAGCAGGGGTTACGGTAAAACTTACTGTCAAAAATGAAGGCACAGAGAATCAATGGATAGCTCCGTGGGTAGCAAATTCGATAAACCCTGGTGGAAAGTGGAACGAAGGAGACCGTTTAGAGATACCTTCAACCGACGGTATTTTATCCATTGATTCAAGTCATCATTTGCTTGCATCACGGAACTGGTCAGCCTATACCGACCCTGAGTTGTTAGAAAATGTATGCTTGATTTTCCATGCGGATATGCTCCATTCTTACCTTGCAGTGTGGGAGCCAAAGGAAAACAAGCAAGGGGTTCAATCCTGGTTCTTACCTACTTTACTCAAACCCGGAGATGTCTGGTCGACAATGTATAAACTATCAATTGTTCGTGGACTTAGTCATGTAAGTTTTGCCTCTGATGAAATGGCAGGGCAAGTGGACTATTATGAGGATGGGAAATTGGTTTTGCTTCTTTCGCCGAATCGTGAGTTTAAGAATATGAGAATTCAATCGCGTGTTCTTGGTTCTGATGGTAAGGTATGGAAATTACCGACCAAAAAATTTGATTTTCAACCGAATATCCTCATACGTTGCACATATAACTGGGAAGCACCTTCTCCTGGGAGGTATGATTTCCTTGCCCAATTAGAACAAGAAGGGAAACAATATTATCTTGGTAAAGAAACAGGTTCTCCCCACGGTGGTATAGATACACAGTTTGTTGTTGGAACTCCTGAACCCTCGTTAAATCCGCATGAAGAGTTGTTCCCGCCATGGACTGATGCTCCAAAAGCATTGGATAAAGGACCACGGAAATTAAAAAGGAATCTTTTATTCAAAGGTTCAAGGACAAAAATTTGGTTTGAAAATCCGCTATTCAAGATTTTCCCAGAAGACAATCCAGAACCCACAACAGAGGGTCAGAAAGTTTATAAGATTTACCTTGCAAGGAGAGAACGTGAATCTTTACAAATTGCAATTCGCAATAATGGTGAAGAAGCCTGTTCTGTCCAAGCAATCTTATCAGACATAAAAGATGAAAACACTGGTATTCCTATTCCACCCGACGCATTTTCTTTTTATGAGGTTAAATTCCACCCCGTAGTTGTTCCTTCCTATTATGAAGGACCTACAGGTTTCTGGCCTGATGCGTTGAAACCAACACAACGAATAAAGATAGCCCCGCAAAGCACGTCTGCCTTCTGGGTAACGGTATACGCCCCAGAAAGTTTGCCACCGGGGGAATATCAAGGCTACCTGGAATTGCACAGCAATACTTTTGACCCTATTGAAATCGCATTGAACATACATGTATTTGAATTTGTATTGCCTGAAACACCTACATTAAAAACAGACTTTGGTTTCTCGTGGGATTGTGCCATTCGCAATACTCAAACCCTTTTAGGTAAAAAGCCCGATGCCTCATTACTTGCTTCAATGTATCTGGAGAATGCTATTGAACATCGTGTGACTCTACGAGAACTTACTCAGCTACCCATGCCAAAGACGGAAAATTATGAACAGGAATTGAATAATATCCTTCCTAAAATTCAAAAACTAAAAAAGACAGGAATAACGAATTTTTCTTTACCTACACAATTGATAAATCAGCCTGAAAAAGTAACGATTTTGTATAACTTCCTGCAACGAAATAATTTGATAAAGTATACCTTCGTTCCATTGTGGGAATTTCCGAAAGAAGAGGATGTGGAAAAATTATTAAGTGTAGCCAATCAATGGAAAACACTTGCACCCGAGATTCCTTTAATGATTACGACACGTGGATTAAACCCTGTCCTACCAGAGAATATTGATATATGGACTATTCACAGTCCTGTGATGGATACGCCATATAACAGAACTATTTTAGAAAAAATTCAACGTGGTAAAGAGGTATGGTGGTGTGTAAACCATGCACCACCACGGCCGTATGCCAATTTCTTTTTGGACTTTGCAGGAATAGAACATCGCATCTTTTTCTGGCAAACCTGGATGTTGGGCATTAAAGGAGTACACTATTGGTGTGTTAATTATTCTAAGGAAAAAGATCCAGAAGCATGTCCTCTGGATGTGATTCCAACCAATGGAGACGGTTTTCTTATTTATCCTGGGATGGAAGAACCTATCAATTCTGTTCGTTGGGAAATTATTCGGGATGGTATTGAGGACTATGACTATCTAACCATTTTTAACCAGTTATTGGAGGAATTAAAAAAGAGCGGGAAATTCCCTGAACTTATTCAGAAGGTGGAGATTATTTACAACTTTAAGGATATTGTTCCTGATTTAGTTAATTTTACAAGGAATCCCGATTTACTTTTAACAAAACGGGTTGAGATAGGGGAATGTATTGACCAAATACTCAAGGCACGGCAACGAATTAAACAGACTTCAACTCAAACCCAGCAAGTAACACCACAACCAAAACAATCTACTGTCCCTAAACGGATTGAATCTACCCCTATTCCTTCACCACAACAAGAGCCAAAAATAAAGGGTGACACATCGCAAAAACCATCTCAGCAGGAACGCAAACCTGAAACTCTTCACCCAGCCCCCATCCAAAATCCTAAAAGCGTCGGTTTTAAGAAGAAACAGTAATATTTCTCGGGGGGTATAAAGCAGAAAATTAGTCTTTGTTTGGCTTATATCTACAAATAGAGAATTGTTTGCCATCCCATTTTACGAAGGTATTGTTTTCTATCCAATCCCCAGCATTAACATACCAACATGTCCGATTATCAATCGTTAATGTAGAACATTCTGGCTGGTGACAATGTCCAGAGATAACGGCGTCGTATTTTGTTTTATGAAGTATTTCTATTGCATATTTTTTGATAATCTCTGCCTCTCTCTGATGTCGGTTTATATCGGCTTTTTGTAATTCACGGCTCCCTTTACTCATTAATTTGGCTATGCCCATAGCACAGTCCGGATGAACCATACGAAATAAATAAATCATCAGCCGATTTCTGGCAAATCGTTTGAATATACGATAACCTATATCTTTCTTATTTAGACCATCGCCGTGAATAAGGATTGCTTTGCAATGGTCAAACTCAATGGTTGTTCCGGACTCTAAAACATGGAACCCAATCTGTTCGAGTGTTTTTCCAGCCCAAAAATCGTGATTGCCTCCAACGAAAAATAACTCAACACCCTGTCGATAAAGTTCATGGAAAGCACTTAACACGCCAAAATAACCGGAGAAAAGGACATGCTTATATTCAAACCAGAAATCGAAAATATCACCGAGGCATACAATTCGCCTTGGTGGGTTATCACACAGTCCCCTTAAAAATATCTCAAACTCTTTACGTCGGGGCAGGTTTTCTTCCCCGACCTTTAAGTGAATATCAGATAAAATCAAGTCGAATATCACAGCCAGCCTATCTTACTCAATGGCCAAAAACGGAATATTGCTTTTCCTACAATTTGGTCTTCTGTTACAGGACCGAAAAACCGACTATCTTTGCTAATTTTTCGGTTGTCACCTAAAACATAATATTCACCTGGATGTAAAAACACTAAATCCTCTTCATCCGACATACTCAACTTTGGGTCCAGGTAGTTTTCTTCCAACATATGGTTATTAACATATACTTTATTTTTAAAATACTCCACTTTCTTTTGAGGAATTTCCTTTTGTGCATTTTCAGAAGCATTCGCGATATTACTGAAACGTTGAGAAGGAACCATAGCAATAACCCGTTTAACATAACGGCGGTCGTTTTCGTCTTTACCTTCAAAGACAACTATATCTCCCTCATGAATTTTCCATTGCTCGGGAAGTAGAGGGAAGTTCTTCAGAACACACGGAAGTTTGAACACTAAAATACGGTCACCTTCGTCAAGTGTGTTCATCATGGATGGTCCCCAGACTTCATAACCCTCCACCACGAATGAGTGTATAAACCAAACACAGAAAACAAATAATACCAGAATTTTTATAAAAGAAAATATTTCGCTCCAGACCGAAACCTCATTCGTGTCTTTTGCTTCGTTGGTAATATTATTTTTTTCTTCGTTTACGTCTTCCATCATTTTATTTTTTCACTATGTAAAATTAATAAGACCCCATTTTAAATCGTTCCTTTTTTAGTGCTATTAAAAAATCTAACTGATTTTGGGTATCTAATTCAACCTCTATCCAGTACTTTCCTACCTGCCAGGATTGATGAGCATCACTGGCACATATCTGCATCCGCTTTAATCTTTGAGACCAAGTTTTTGCACGTTCTTGTTCTTCTACATTCATATTAATACTCATTACCTCCATGGCAGGTATAGGTAATATCTCTAATTGTTCATCAAAATGATGATAACGTCGTGTTGGGTGTGCAGCTATACAAAATCCATTATTTAAATCCACTTCTGCAATGACTTCCTCTATCGAAATATAGGCTTTCCATCGAGATATGATTTCATTGGGCAACCCTAAAACAATCAGGTCTCCAGCATCGGTTGTTATTTCAGCTCCTGCAAATACAATTAAGCCGTTCACATCAACATTTTTTTTCAATTGCTGAATTTCCTTGTCTGTCCATTGATAGTGATGTTCTGTAATGACAATACCATCTAAACCTGCAGAAACAGCACTTTCGAGTAAATCTTCAGGCTCAATCAAACTGCAAGGAGAATATGCACATGTATGGGTATGTATATCGAATTTTAAACGCATGAAATAGTTCCTGAATAGTTTTATAAAAATTCGGAATGCTTTCCAGCTACAAGTTTATCTATAGATTCGATAAGGATTTTTTCTTCCTTTTGCCAATTATACCGCATTTCAATAGCCTTTCTCCCGTTTCTACCCAATCTTTGAGCCTCTTCTGGGTGTTTAATAAGGTAAATAATGGCGTCTGCAATTGCTTTTGGATTGGTCACATCCACACATAGACCACATTCACTTTCTTTAACTATTTTCGATACTTCAATAGCAAAGTCAGGAACAATTACAGGGATTTCTTCTCGCATATAATCAAACAATTTGTGAGGCATGGCGAGGGTATGATTTAAGAACCCAGGTTGAAACAGGATAAGTCCTATTTTAGAAACTCTAATATATTCTGGCACTTTTTCAAATGGAACCACACCAAGCATATGGATATGGTCAGCCAATTTTTTATCTAAGATTGCCTGTTTATATTCTTCCTCACTGCCATAAACATATTCACCTAATACGATGCAACATAAATCAGGAATTTCTTTTACTGCTATTTCCATAGCATCTAATAGTTGATAAGAACCACGTATAGTTCCAAAAACTCCCTGATGGATAATGGTCGGAACATGAGCATATTTGTCAATCAATTCCTGAGGGATATTAGAACATACGTCTTGCAGATGATTTGTATTTATAATGGTAATTCTGGGAGTGGAAACGCCTGACCACATTGGCTCAAAACTTTCGCGAGTCAAAATAATCATATCGGTAAACTGTGCAAAGATTCGCATTACCTTTAACGTGAGGTATTCTATGATGGGCTGTAAGAATCGAGGGAAGAACTGTGCCATCTTGTTAGGGTTATGCTCATGCATATCGAATATGACTTTACCGCCCTTACGAAGTTTGATTAGAAGGGCAGAGACCCAGGATTCTGGTTCTGGTGCAATATAAATATCAGAGGAAACCTGTTTGCCTAACTTAAACAGTGTGTATATTGATTTAATCCGACTCAGCCAACCTTTTTTATATGGATATATAATAAAATGAACTCCAATGTTACTGGTCGGGGCTGTGTCTTCCTTCCAAGGGCATATCGAATATACGTCGTAACCATTGTTGATAAAACTTTGTGCCAGCTTATAATACATCCGTTTATCAAACGGTTCATGGAGCACGTTTAAAAGAGTTATCTTTGCGGTTACTTTTTTTTGTGACATTTTGCAATTACCTAATAGGCGATTAATATTTCAGCTTATTTTACTTTGAACTTACTTTTTCAAGAATAGCCAAAATTTCTTTAACAGCGGAGTCTAAGCCTATAAAAATAGAGCGGGCTATAATGTCATGTCCAATATTGACTTCTTTTAGATGTGGTATTCTTGCCACTGGCTCAAGATTCCGCACGGTCAAGCCGTGTCCAGCATGCAAAGCCAACCCTAATTGATTGGCAATTTTTCCTGCCTCATATAATCGTTTTAATTCTTTTTCAACTTGATTCCCTGTGGCGTTTGCATAGGCACCTGTATGAAGTTCTACACTATCCGCTCCAATTTCAGCACTTGCAGAAATTTGTTCAGATTCAGGGTCGACAAACATGCTGACTTTAATCCCTCTCTCATGCATACCGTCTACCACTTTTTTCAATGTTTCCTTTTGTCCTTTAACATCCAACCCTCCCTCCGTAGTAATTTCCTGTCGATTTTCAGGGACAAGACAAACGGTATGCGGGACTATTTGGTGGGCGATTGCAATTATTTCAGGCACTGTAGCCATTTCCAAATTAAGCCGAACTAAAAGGACTTCTTTAAGTGCTCGCACATCATGGTCTTGAATATGTCTACGGTCTTGACGAAGGTGAACAGTAATCTGATGAGCACCTGCAATCTCACATATCTTTCCAGCGGTAATAACATCAGGTACTTTTCCTTTTCTTGCTTCCCGCAAAGTAGCAACATGGTCAATATTTACACCCAGTTCTATCATAGAAAAACCTCCAGTGTTAATTACGTTTTCAGCAATAATGATATTTGTTCTACCAATTTTTTGCAATAGAATTCTGCTTTGCGGAGTTCGGTGTGTTGAACCATAATACGGACTACGGGTTCTGTTCCTGAGTATCGTATTACAACTTTTCCATCACCATTTAATTCTTTTTCTGCGGTATTTGCTATGTTATTTAACTCTTCCTCCGTTAGTTTTGCTTTCCCCTCGTAGGTTACTTTCCCGTGCTGTTCCGGCAACGGCTGGTAAATTTTTCCTAATTCAGATAGCGGTTGATCTAAACGTATCATAATCGCCAGCAATTGCAAAGCGGCTATCATTGCGTCGCCTGTAACATTATAATCTGTTAGGAGGATATGACCTGAAGGTTCGCCACCTAAGTTTGACCCCTCTTTTTTTAATGTATCTGAGACGGTTCGGTCTCCTACTCCTGTTCGAACCACCTTACCCCCAAAAGATCGAAGGGCTAACTCTAACCCCACATTTGACATAACCGTTGTTACCAATGTGTTATTGCCAAGAATGCCTCTTTTTAAGTAATCAACTCCAAGAATTGCGAGGATAGCATTTCCATCCAGTAATCTTCCTTGGGCATCAGCCATTACCAATCGGTCTCCATCCCCGTCAAAAGCAATACCTACATCTGCTTTTTCACGGATTACCTGTGCCCGCATCTCTTCTGGGTAAACAGAACCACAACAGTCATTGATATTTACACCATTTGGCTCATCAGCAATAGGTATTACGGTTGCTCCTAATTCCGATAGTGTATCCGGTCCGACTCTATACATTGCACCATTTGCACAATCGACAACAATCCGCAAACCATCCAATCGCATGCCTTTAGGAAAAGTTGCTTTGACAAATTCGATATACCTTCCAACAGCATCGTCAATCCGTTTTGCGGTACCAACGTGTTCTCCGGTTGGACGGAGCTGGTCAACTTCACCTGTTTGAATTAATCGTTCAATTTCATCTTCAATTTCATCCGGAATTTTGTACCCGTCTGGACCAAATATTTTTATTCCATTGTCGTAGTAAGGGTTATGCGACGCACTAATCATAATAGCCCCATCGCATCGCAAACTACGCATAATATACGAGACGCCGGGTGTCGGTAGTGGACCTGTTAACAAGACACGGACACCTACAGAACACAGTCCAGCTGTCAGTGCATTTTCAAGCATATAACACGAACGTCGTGTGTCTTTACCGATCAGGATTGTATGTTGTCGTTTTTCCCGTTGAAAAATAGTTCCTGCGGCTCTGCCTATTTTCAGAGCCATTTCCGCAGTCATTGGGTGAATATTTGCAACACCACGAACGCCGTCTGTTCCAAAAAGTCGTTTGTTCATATTCACATTTACCTTCCTCTATTCTATTCCGTACATTATAGCCTCAGTCATACGAATAACTCGAACCATTTCCTTAACTTGGTGAACTCTAACGGCATGTACACCTTTAAATACTGCCCATGCAATTGTTGCCGATGTCCCTTCTATACGTTGGTCAACAGGCAAATCTAATACAGTACCAATGGTCGATTTGTTAGAAGTTCCAATAAGAATAGGTCTGCCAAATGTTTTAAATTCTTCAATCCGTCTCAATATAGTTAAATTTTGTTCCACATTTTTACCGAAACCGAAACCGGGGTCAAGCCATATCTTCTCTTCTTCAACTCCGTGATTAACTGCAAACGTTAATCGCTCTTCGAAGAAAGCACAAATATCTGAAATCACATCGTTATATCGAGGTTCCAACTGCATTGTTTTAGGGGTTCCTTGCATATGCATTAAAATATAATTACATTTGGCTTCGGCAACCACCTCCACAAGTTCTGGGTCAAACCGAAATGCTGATATATCATTAACCATTGAAACGCCAAATGTCAAGGCTTTCCTTGCTGTATCTGCTCTGTATGTATCTACTGAACGGGGAATTGGCAATTGTTCAAGAGCTTGCAAAACAGGTAGAATTCTCCGTTGTTCTTCTTCTGCACTGATTGATTCGGAAAAAGGACGGGAGGACTCACCACCAATATCTATCCAATCGCAACCTTCACTCACCATCTGTAACGCACGCGAATATGCCTTATCAAAATTAAAATAAAGTCCACCGTCATAAAACGAGTCTGGGGTAATATTCAAAATTCCTATCACTTGCGTTCGCTTTAACATTTTTCCCTATCCCAAAAATATAAACGAATACATTAGTCATGCCAAATCAGGCAGTGGTGGTTGGTTTGGAGGCAATGTTTTTACTATTTCCTCTGTAGATTCTTGTGGTTGCTTAATCTCTTCTTCCGTAAACTTTTTTTGTTTATCCTTTTTCCAGCGTTCGGGAAGGATATGTTCACCTCCAATAGAGCTAATAATCTCGTCTATCTCATCAGATTCAAGCGTCTCTTTGTCATAAAGTGCTTTTGCCAAAGCATCTAAAATATCTTTATGTTTTTCTAAAAGTGCCTTTGTGTCTCTATAAGCATCTTCAAGAATTGTATGTACCTCACGGTCGACAGCAGCGGCTGTTTCCTCACTAAATTCACGCATCCGCACAAAGTCTCGTCCTAAAAAGACCTCTTCATTCTTGCCAAAAGCGATAGGACCTAATGAACTCATTCCCCATTCACAAACCATTGAATGTGCTAATCGTGTTGCCTGTTGTAAGTCATTGGCACAACCACTGGTAAACTCATTAAACACAATTTCTTCTGCAGCACGACCACCCATTGTAACGCGAATTGTTGCCAAGCACCATTTTTTGGTTAAGTTATGACGGTCCTCTTCTGGCAGGAAACTTGTAACTCCGAGAGAGGGTCCCCGTGGGATAATTGTTGCTTTATGGATAGGGTCTGCATCGGGAGAAAGTCGCCCAACCAGAACATGTCCTGCCTCATGATATGCGGTTTGTAATTTTTCTTTTGCACTTAACACAAGACTTTTTCTTGCAGGACCCATTAAAACACGGTCTTTGGCATCTTCGAAATCAATCATACTTACTTTATCTTTATTCCTTCGGGCAGCAAGCAAGGCAGCTTCATTTACCATATTTGCGAGGTCAGCACCAGAGAAGCCAGGGGTACTCCGAGCCAATACATCAAGGTCAACGTCATCATCCATAGGAACTTTTTGATTTCGTATATGAACTTCCAATATCTGTTTTCTACCACGTACGTCAGGATTGGCTACTACAATCTGTCGGTCAAATCTGCCAGGGCGGAGCAACGCACGGTCGAGAACATCAGGCCGATTGGTTGCAGCCATGAGAATAACCCCTTCATTACTATTAAAACCATCCATTTCAACCAATAACTGGTTTAATGTCTGTTCACGCTCATCATGTCCTCCGCCTAAACCTGCACCACGTTGTCTGCCAACCGCATCAATTTCATCAATAAAGATAATGCATGGAGCATTTTTATAACCCTGCTGGAACAAATCGCGAACGCGACTGGCACCAACTCCTACGAACATCTCTACGAAATCGGAACCGCTTATACTGAAGAAAGGAACATTAGCCTCCCCTGCCACTGCACGTGCTAATAATGTTTTCCCAGAACCTGGAGGTCCTACCAATAAAACGCCACGGGGAATTCTTCCACCTAACCTTGAAAATTTCTTTGGGTCCTTCAAGTATTCTACAATCTCCTGTAATTCCTCTTTTGCCTCGTCAACCCCTGCTACATCGTTAAAAGTAACTACTTTATCACTTTGATTTACAAGCCGTGCACGGCTTTTCCCAAATGATAATGCTTTGTTACTACCCCCTTGAACCTGACGAAACATTAAAAACCAGAACAAACCCATAATTATCAATAAGGGCAAAACATTAACCAATAATCCCTGCCATAATGGATTTTCGGTTTCGTATTTATACACTACCCCTTGCTCATCTAACTGATTTTTCCATTCTTCCTTAAATGTGTCTGTGTTAAATTGTATTTTCTTTTGACCCTCTACTTCATCTTTCAATTCAGCATAAACCTGTTTAAGGTTATTCCCTATTTCACGGATTGTTACTGATTTAATATTTCCTTGTGCTAATTGCTGAACAAAATCGGGCTCAAGAAGTTCCTTCTTCGGTCCTTTCACTTTCGAAAAGTTTGAAAGAACCAGAACCATAATAATAAGAAACACAATCCATAACGATATTTGCTTTAGGAAACTGTTCATTATAGAATAAAAGCCTTTTTAATCCTTATAATCTTATTAACTTTCTATCAGAACTTAAAAATGACAGAAAAAATACTCCATCCTTTTCTTCCTTTATATAATATAATAACAAAAATTGCCCTATAAAACAATTCCTTAAATAGATTTTTTTAATGCACTCAGATATTTATGTGATTTTTAATAAAAATTATGTAATGTCATAGAATCATTCAAGTAAAATAAGAACAATTATAACGGATAAGGTAAACCAAGCAAAGGATATTTGGTTACAGTTCAAATATTTATGAATTTCAAAAAAGAATCCATGTTTGATATAATTAGTTTTTTAATACAAAGGGACAATGGAATATTTTGTTTTAACATAACCCATTCACATTAAGGAGACTAAACGCGTGTTACAGATGGTTCGACAAATACCGTGGCTTTTCTCCCACGATATGGCTATAGATTTAGGGACAGCCAATACCCTTGTTTATGTGAAAGGACAAGGGATTGTTTTGAGTGAGCCATCAGTGGTGGCTATCAACAAAGACACAGGACGAGTTCGTGCTGTCGGGAATGAAGCAAAAAATATGATAGGGCGAACTCCAGGTAATATCGTAGCAATACGACCCATGAAAGACGGGGTTATTGCAGATTTCGAGACAACACAACAAATGCTTCGGTATTTTATTCAAAAAGTACACAATCGTAAAAGGCTAATCTGGCCAAGAGTTGCTGTCGGTGTCCCTTCTGGCATAACAGCGGTAGAACGCCGTGCTGTTACAGAAAGTGCTATGCAGGCAGGTGCCAAGAAAGTATATATTATTGAAGAGCCGATGGCAGCTGCCATCGGGGCTGGTTTGCCCGTCCATGAACCTCAGGGAAGCATGATTGTAGATATTGGAGGCGGAACAACGGAAGTGGCTGTTATATCCTTAGGTGGAATTGTGTTTTCAAAATCAGTTCGTGTTGCGGGAGACGAAATGGATCAAGCGATTATTAATCACATGAAACGTTCGTACAACATGATGATAGGTGAACGCACAGCGGAAGAGATAAAAATAGCTATCGGTTCTGCTTTCCCATTAAAACAGGAACTTGAATTGCAAGTAAAAGGAAGAGACCAGGTATTAGGATTGCCACGAATTATTACCATTACTTCTGAAGAAATTCGTGAGTCGCTTAGAGAACCTGTTAGCCAAATTGTAGAAGCGGTTCGTTTTACATTGGAACGAACTCCACCTGAATTGTCGGCTGATATTGTCGACCGCGGTGTTGTCCTTGCTGGTGGTGGAGCATTACTCCGTGGATTAGACCAGTTACTTGCCAAAGAAACGGGACTTCATGTCTCTATTGCAGAAGACCCATTATCAGCGGTTGTACTCGGCGGAGGAAAGTTCCTTGAAGAGTTAAAGAACTTTCCTGAAGAGAAACTTTAATTTGCACTTAATCATAAAAAGGATGAGGGTAAAAAGGACTTCATTGGGCTTAATTTATTTTGGGAATAATAAATAAACATGAACACATCGGACATATCACATCCTTACCGTTCTACGATTATTTTCCTTGTGATATGCCTTATATGTATCTTATCTCTTCTCACAGAAACATCCACAGAACCTTTAAAAAGAATATTCAAACAAGGTTTTTATTTAATAACTTATCCCATCGTAAACACTAAGATGTATGTTTCTAACTTTTTCGATTATGTTGTAGAAGCTGTTTTTGAACCTGATTATCTCAGGACAGAAAACAAAACCTTAAAAGAAGAACTTATGCGTTTACGGTTAGCCCTACTCGATAGGACAGAAAAAAATTGTCAGCTCCAACAAAAACTTAAAATCTCTGCTCTACCAAAAGAATGGAAAAACTTGACATTGGTTCACGCTAATATCTTAGAAATATACCAAGGTGCCCTCCGAATAAATCGTGGGACAAATGATGGTATCCGTGCATATCAAGGAGTCATAGTTCCTGAAGGGGTTGTCGGATTAATTATAGATACATCTCCTTTTTCCTCTGTTGTTGCTACCTTACATCATCGTGAATGTCGAATAGGTGCCATGGTTCAAAGAAATCGACTACGTGCTTATGATGGCGTTATTTATCCATCGGGAGATTTTCGCAAGATATGCACCATGAATTACATTGATATTTATGACCAAATACGGGTTGGAGATATAATAGTTACAAGCCCTGAAAGCATCTTTCCTCCAGGGTTGCCTATAGGAACTATTCAATCTATTCATGAGTCAGGAACACTTTGGAAGAGTGCTGATATTTTACCAATTGTAGACCCATATAGGTTGGATGATGTTTATATAATTATAGATAATATTGAGCCACTTGACATTACAGAGATTGATAATATGCACGTGAGCAGTCAATTAAATACGGACATAAAGATACCAGAGAATACAGATACAACTATTCAAGAATTGTTGGCACCCTAATGCTTGGAGTTAAAAATGTACATTGACTATATAATTTGGTTTATAATTGTTCTGACCATGTCCGTTATACAAACAGGATGGCCTGAGGTATTGCAAATTCAAGGAGTTGTTCCTGATTTGGGTTTAATCATGGTTATTTTCTTTGCTTTGTTCTATGGAGAAGAACGAGCAATGTTCACAGGGATATTGGCAGGTATATATCAGGACATCGCAAGTAACACTTCACTCGGGCATCATATACTTTGCCTTGTAATTACAGGATTTATATTTGGAAAATTATCCAGCAGGCTACTAAGTGAGCATCCAGCAATTAAGTCCGGATTGGTATTTATGGGGGCTTTGCTCCACGGATTGTTATTTAATGTCATAACTTATTTACAAGACCCATATACAAACTTCTTTTATGTCCTTTTTGTCAATACCGTACCATCTGCATTTTATAGTGCCCTGATGACACCTATTATATTCTGGTTATTACATCACGTATTTCGTTTATCGGAAATAAAAACATTCAAGGTTATAAATAAATGAGTGATATCTCATTAACATATAGAAGTAACGATGTCCGATTATGGCTTGTAGTGATTGCCATTATATTTAGCATGGCGATTTTAATATTCCGTCTTTGGACCATTCAGGTTCGTGATGCGGAATTATACCGCGAAAAGGCAGAGAATAACCGTATCTGGCCTCAGAGATTAAAAGCAGATAGGGGTAAAATTCTGGCTCAGGATGGAACTATATTGGCAGATAATCGTCCCTCCACAGATGTGGTCTTTGTCCCAGGAGATTGCCCAGTAAACCAGCAAAAAGATGTAGCGAAGACATTGGAGAGCATTATTAATGTTCCTGCTTCGTGGATATTAGAGCAAATTGATAATTTCAAATCAGAGCCTTTTACTCAGATTGTAATAAAGAAGGATATTGCTCGTTCTGATTGGATACGAATTGAAGAAAATAGTTTTAGATTACCAGGGGTATACTTAACATTACAGCCACAAAGAAGATATCCGATGGGCTCCGTTGCTGGACAAATTATGGGGTATCTAAATGAAATTAATAAAGATGAATTAGATATCTTAGAGGGTGAATATTTCCCTGGCGATGTTATAGGAAGAAGTGGTTTGGAACGGTATTATGAACGTTGGCTCCATGGAAAAGATGGGTATATGACTGTAACAAAATATGCGTCAGGTAGACCACAACTAAGAACAGACCGATACGGAAATTTAGTTTTAGCTCGGAAAGATAGTCGTGGACACTTATTATATGAGGAAACAGAATTGCGTCAGAAATCTATTTCAGGGAAAGACCTTGTCTTGACTCTCGATATTGAACTACAAAAGTTTTGTGAACAAATTCTTGCAAATCAACAGGGCTCTATTGTGGTTCTTAATGCCGATACAGGTGCGGTCTTAGCAATAGCGAGTAGTCCAGGATATGACCCAAATGTGTTTGTAACAAAAGGAAAGGACGCAGAACGAATTGAATTGTTAGAATCTAAAGACCCCAACCGAATGACTAATAGAGCCATTAGCGAACAATATCCACCTGGCTCTGTATTCAAAGTCTTCCTTGCTGCTACTGCACTCGAAAAAGGAGTAATTACTCCAACCACAACTTTTTTTTGTCCAGGCTCTTTTAGAATTGGTGGCACTGGTAGGGAATGGAAATGTTGGAATAAATATGGTCATGGCTCCGTGAATGTGGTAGAAGCATTGGCTTATTCCTGCGATGTGTTCTTTTATAACGTTGGATTAAAATTAGGTGTAGATACAATTTCCGAATATGCCCATAAGATAGGTCTCGGAGTTCAAACAGGCATTGATTTGCCAAATGAAGTAACTGGGTTAATCCCCAGCCGTGAATGGAAAGCTAAAGTAAATGCTCATAAACCGATATGGGAACAGAAATGGTACCCTGGCGATACAGTAAATTTAAGTATTGGACAGGGAAGTTGTGCTACAACACCATTACAAAATGCAGTCCTTATGGCTACCATTATTAATGGAGGACATCGCGTTTACCCACATTTAAATAAAGATTTTCAAATTCCTGATGCACAAGAACAAATTTTTTCAAAAAAAGCATTGGAATCTGTTATTGAAGGTATGAAATTATGTGTTGAACCTTCGGGGACACACAGGGCTGGTACAGGGAAATCTGCAAAAGTAGAAGGAATTACTGTTATCGGGAAAACTGGTAGTGCACAAATTATGTCTTTAGAGCATCATAAAAAATATAAAAGTGAAGAAGAAATACCATGGGAAATGAGAGACCATGCATGGTTTATTGCTGGCGTATTGAATAAAGAACCTAAAATAGCTTTGTGTGTGTTGATTGAACATGGGCATCATGGTGCTTCTGCAGCTGCTCCTGTGGCAAAACAGGTTATCGAATTTTTCTATACAAGAGATGCTAAAAAGCAGGAACCACAACTTATAGCAAGAGAAGAAACGGGAGACCAGCAAAATTGAGTACCTTAGAAAAATATTTAACCCCAACACAACAAATAGATTTTGACATTGAGGACAGTAGTATTCGAATCATTGATTGGCGTAGACTGAAAAAGTTTGATGTCATATCATTTCTACTCATATTTGCGTTGGTTGTTATTGGCTGGATAAATATGTATAGTGCATGTCAAAGTGAGGACTATACAAACTTTAGAAACCATGTGATGATATTTTTTATAACCATTCCTATCCTGCTTTTCATTTTAATTTTTGATTTCCACATCATTATAGCCTTATCGCCCATTTTATATATTCTTTCCATTTTGCTCCTTTTATCTGTGCTATTCTTTGGTGTGCAAGCAAAAGGGAGCGAACGATGGATACCTATTGGCTCATTTAGGTTCCAACCTTCTGAAATTAATAAGATTATTATCGTGCTAACACTTACATGGTACTTCGGAAAACTTGGAGAACGTATTAAAAAACTGCACTGGTATATCTTAACTTTTATAATTTCAGGCATCCCCATCTTTCTCATTCTTCTACAACCTAATTTAGGAACTGCCATGTCTCTTGTCCCTATCACTATGATAATGCTGTGGGTGGCTGGTTGTCGGCTGTGGCATTGGCTCGCTACGGTTATCGCAGGGTTAGTAGTAATACTCTTCTTATTTTTAGAAGTTAATAGCCTTACAATCGAACAAATACAAGCAGGTGAACATCCTAAATATCTACCTTTGAAACCACACCAACTTACCCGAATTTATACCTTCTTTCATCCAGAGGCAGATATTAGAGGTAGTGGCTGGCAAACCTATCAAAGTAGAATTACCATTGGTAGTGGTGGTATCTACGGAAAAGGCTTTCGACAAGGAACCCAAACCCGACTAAAATATCTTCCTGAACATCACACTGACTTCATTTTTTCTCTATTTGCGGAAGAGCATGGCTTCTATAAATCTTCATTACTTATTATCCTTTATGGCTTACTTCTACTCCGTTTTGTGCAATTAGCATTTTATGCAAATGAGTTAAAAGGGAAATTACTTGTTACTGGAGTTGCTACTATATTTCTATTTCACATATTTGTTAACATCGCAATCACAATGGGGGTACTGCCTGTTACAGGGTTACCACTCCCATTTTTAAGTTACGGTCGTTCCTTTTATTTAACTTGTATTGTCGGGGTTGGATTAATATATAGTGTTCCCAGAGAAAAATCATTTCTATTTGCGGGATAATTGCTATGAAAGAATTAGTTATCAATGTAGAGCCTTTAGAAACACGCATCGCCCTCTTAGAGAACCAGAAATTAGTGGAACTTATGATAGAACGAGCAGAAGCTCCGTCACTGGTCGGTAATATTTATAAAGGCAGGGTTGATTCTATCATTCCTGGGATGCAAGCAGCATTTATAGATATTGGTATTGGGAAGAACGGTTTCTTATATGTATCGGATATTCTGGTAGATTTTGAGGATATTATTGTTGATGAGGGAATGGTTCCACGCCCCCTACACCGTAAAACAGAAAAGGGTCCTCCCAGAATACAAGATATAATTCATACAAACCAACAAATAATGGTGCAAGTCGTAAAAGACCAGATAGGGAACAAAGGAGCAAGACTTACAACGTTTATTACTATCCCTGGGAGATATATTATCCTATTCCCAACTATCCAATCCAGCGGTATATCACGAAAAATAGAATCTGAGAAAGAAAGAGAACGATTACGGAAAATTATTCCACAAATAAAACCACCTGGGATGGGTATTGTCCTCAGAACTGCTGCTGAAAATAGGTCTCGTGAAGACTTAGAAAATGACGTTGGATATTTACTAAGAGTTTGGAGGGAAGTCCAGGAAAAGTTCCACAGACAAAAAGGACCTGGCATCCTCCGTGAAGACCTGAATCCTATTTTACGTGTTGTCCGAGACCGATTTACGAAAGATGTGCATCGATTAACAATAGATAATCAACCGCAATATGAAAAAATTATAAATTTCCTCGATATCCTCGAACCACAACTTAAGAAAAGGGTTCGGTTATATAAACTTAAAACACCTCTTTTCGAAAAGATGAATATTGAAAAGGAAATTGAGAAAATCCTTCAAAGAAACGTTCAACTTAAGTCAGGTGGATATATCACTATCGATTTGACAGAGGCGTTAGTAGCAATTGACGTCAATACGGGGAGTTTTACAGGGAAAAAAGAATTAGAAGAAACTATCTTACAAACCAACTTGGAAGCGGCAGAAGAAATAGCCCGTCAAGTCCGTTTACGTGACTTAAATGGTATTATTGTCATTGATTTCATTGATATGCTCTACGAGCAAAACCGCAAAAAATTATTAAATCATTTTACAGAACTGCTAAAAAGAGATAGGGCAAAAATCACAATATCTGAAATCAGTGAGTTGGGAATGATTGAGATGACCCGCCAAAGGTTGAAACAGAATGTTATAAAAATATTAACACAGCCGTGTCCATATTGCTATGGAAGAGGACATATAAAATCAGTAACAACGATGTTATTAGATATCCTTCGGCGACTTAAAAGTTTATTTGTAGTGAATAAAGAAAAGAAAGTTATCTTACAGACGCACCCCCATATTGCTAAACGACTTCGTGAAGAAAACATGTCTATCTTGGAAAGTATACAAAAAGAATTTAACCGTGACGTTATTATTGAATCTGTTTCTGACTTTCATATAGGGGATTATCGTATTCTAAGTGCACGAACACGACTTATTCTTGATAATCAAATCCACCACGACTAATTAGGAAGTAATAACCCCTAAACTTTGATGTTATACCAGTAATGAATCATAGAGAATATTTGTTTTCTCGATGATACAACAATATCAAGAGCGCAATTTGATACTAATTTCAAGTCTTCAATCGCCAAGAGATTATATGGATTTGATATTGCTACACGAAGTGTATTTCCACGTATTTGCAAAGGCATACATTCATGTTGACGTGCTAAACGTTCTGGAATAATACTCAATGCCATGTGGTGGACAATCTCGTTCCTCAAATCCTCTATATACGGATAACCACTCTGTTTTGCTAATACTTTAGAAATTGTATCCTCATCCACATACCCAAGCCTCACTAAAATAGAACCTAAATGTTCTCTCTTATGACTCCCTTGCCTCTGGTAAACAAGTGCTTTATGTAACTGCTCCCGTGATATTATTCCCTCTCTAACCAATAAATCACCAATTTTTACTTTTTCCTCTGTTTCTTCTATCTCCTCCTCTTTCATTACACTCACAAATTCACTTTTAATCTCTGATTTGGGAGATGCAGGGCCCATCCCTTGAACCATTTGTAATTCTTTTAAAAGCTCCTCTTCCTGTGTTTTTGATTTAATAATCGTAGAAATATCAGAAGAAACGGATATTGTATCTTCTGGTATCCGTTCTAATAATGCCAGCGTTGTATTGAATGCATTCTCAAAGGCAACAATTGCTGTATAACAATGAGCTAAAGCAGAACGAATTTCTCGAATTTGCCCCTGTGCTTTTTTAGATAGATTTTTACGCTCCTCGAGGGAGTTCGCTTTATCCAGAAGGTTCTTAACCCGCTGAAAATATGCATTCAAACTCTTACGATTCTTCAAAGAATGCCGAAACCGTGGAAGTCTTTCCGTTATTCTTTCTATTATTGTAGAAAAACGGGCAAAAATTTCACGGTGATATTTATCCCAATCAGCAATTTCTAACTCAATTATTTCTATTGGGTCCTTATTTTCACTATCATATTGAATATTTGCCACTTTCATTTCCTGCCCAATGTCTTTCTATCAATTATCAATGATATTAACTTTTTATCTCCATTAACATCATTAGTATTAACTAAACCTTCGATACAACGATCCTATTTCAACTCTATTAAATATTATACACTATTTTATAAAAAAAGAGAACATTTTTAAAATCTCAGACTCATAACTCTATATATTAACTTTTTTATAACAAGGAAGTCAAATTTTTCATTTATTATTTTTATTATTTTAAAAATAAAACTGAGATTAATAATAATAACTTAGTATAAAATTAACCTTTATTTTAAAACTCAAAATGAAACGATATGGATGACCTAACTCAAATTTAAAATAGCAATCTTTTTTTGACATAATATCGTTAAGTTAAGAAAAATAAGAGAAGGAAAGTTTTATGGCAGTATTACGTATTCGAGGTGTCCAGATGATAGTCGGGAATTCAAAAAAAGATAATCTTCCCAAAATATTAGATTACATCCAAAAAGGAGATTGTGACATTATCGTATTTCCTGAAATGAGTCTTACAGGTTATAACAACAATTTTAGTGATGTTAGAACACCCGAAGCATGGAAACAAATAGCGTCTGCTTGTAAAAAATCATATATTACTGCCATTATTGGCACTGGTGTAAGAATGAATGAACAAACTTATATTCAAGCACGGATTTACACTGATGAAGGGAAATTATTAGGGACACAGGAGAAATTAGTCCCTACGGAAGAAGACCGTCGTTGGTGTCGCCCTGGAGAAGAACTAAGAATTTTTAAGTACAAAGGAATTACCTTTGGTTGTTTGCTTGGCAATGATTTCTGGGTCGCACCTGGATTCGGTCCATATCATGACCCGAGATTATCTTACCAGTTAGGCAAACGAGGAGCACAGATAATTTTTCATCTTGCAAATACTGGTATAGACCAGACTTACCTTCCATACTATGATATTAACCTCCGATTACGAGCCCGTGAAAGCAAATGCTATATTGTAACTGTAAATGCGGGTTCTCAATTCGGCGTAATCAATTCTGCTTCTGGAATTATGTCTCCTAAAGGGGAATGGCTGGTTCAATGCCCATTACAAGGAGAACATTCATTTGTTTACGACCTCGAAATAGAAACTGAAAGTTAATCTAAGTATATAACAAAATGAATAAAACCCAAAAAATTCTTATTATTGGTTTACTTTTCTTAGCCTTTGTTTTCATCTTTGCAGGCTACTATATCCAGAAAAAAATATTAGCACCTCCTAATGTTGTCTTTATTCTTATTGACACAGTAAGGGCTGATTGTATCAATCCTGAACTAAATCCTAACCCTATTACACCATTTCTATCAAACCTTACAAAGAAATCTATATATATACCTAATGCTATTACTCCTTGTAGTTGGACAAAACCGACCCTTGCTACTTTTTTAACAGGCTTACCCCCAGAAAAACACGGTGTCCGCTACAGCGTTATGAAAGAGGACCCGAATGCTCCCACGAGCGATATTCTTAGTGATGCAATTTTAACTCTGCCTGAATATCTTGCACAACATGGGTATGAAACTTATGCGGTGCAAACAAACGCCAATCTGGCACCGTTACTTGGATTTGCACAAGGATTTAAAAAATCACATTTTTATTTTGATAATGGAGGAATTGCCTCAACTGTAACCACAAAATCATTGGAATTTATGAGAAATCCAAGACAGCCTTTTTTTCTATATGCCCACTACATGGATCCTCACATGCCATATACTCCCCCAGACTCTTTCCTTCAGTACTTCAAGACAACAGCAAATATAACGGATGAAGAAAAAAGTCGATTAGAACCAGACCCATTTTTTGAGTATGCAACAAATTTAATATATTATCTTATTGGTAAGCGAGAAGAGCCCCCACCGTTTGAGTTGTCTACTTCAGCACAAAATGAAATTAAACGGAGATACCACGCAGAAATAAGATTTACTGATGCAGAGATAGAAAAATTAGTTCAATTCATCAGCCATAAATTTCCAAACACAATTTTTTTCATTATCTCAGACCATGGCGAAGAATTCTGGGAGCATAAAGGTGTGGGTCATGGTACCACGGTTTATGAAGAACAAATAAGAGTTCCTGTAATCATCTACGGTAAAGGTATACTTCCAAAAAGAGTGGATAAAAATATCTCAACTGCAGGATTAGCGAAAACTATTGTATCCCTGATAGGACTTCCTATTCCTCCTCAATTTGAAGGATATGACCTGATAAAACAAAATGATGATGTTATTTCAAAAATTGTGACTTGGGGACCATGGTCTGATATGGATCTGAATCTGGAAGCCGTTGTTGATTATCCATGGAAACTTATACTTGACAAGAACAAGAATACTGTTAAACTGTTTAATATTAGCAATGACCCTAATGAAAATTTGGACATATCAGCCGATTACCCCAATACTGTACAGAAACTGATGTCATATATCTCAAATGAGGAACAGGAAAAATATTATAACACTGGAAACACAACTTCCCTACCGCCTGATATGATACAAAAGTTAAAAGCCTTAGGCTACCTGGACTAATAAACTATTGAGTACCAAAACAAATACGTAATAAAAACATCTTAATTTCAAATCAAAAATCTCTATGGAATAAAATATCTTCTCTTCGTCTTCTTTTAGTAAAATAAAGACAAAACTTTCTACGTTTTATATACATATTCTTTCATAACTATTAAAAACTATCGGATAGTTATCCTAAAGGGAATTAACATGTCTAACATTTCAATAAATGACCATAATTATATACCTAAAAACATTTTATATATTGCCCTCTTCCTTGCATTTGTAAGCGTAAGTATGTTTCAGGGAAGTCGTGGTCTTTATGAAACTACAGAAGGAAGATATGCTTTATGTGCCCGTGAAACCTATCAGAATGGAAACCCTTTAGAACCCATACTTCATGGAAAACATCATTGGTCTAAACCACCACTTACGTATATGGCTATAGCATCAGGATTGGCAATTTTTGGTGAAAATAGCACATGGGGAGCACGATTTTATCTTATCCCCGCTTTCTTTTTTACAGTCCTCTTTGTTTACCTCTTTGTAAAAAATCTTTGGGATGAAACAATTGGGCAAATTACCGCTCTTATCTATGCAGT
>Ga0209409_1001096_pt1 | contig 24428 bp, 16 predicted proteins | sample AD_JPNMR1_MetaG_FD_184424 | JGI IMG/M metagenome (GOLD analysis project Ga0209409, IMG submission 184424) | Active sludge microbial communities of municipal wastewater-treating anaerobic digesters from Japan - AD_JPNMR1_MetaG (SPAdes) (version 2) | ecosystem: Engineered > Bioreactor > Anaerobic...
CATGAAGGCAGAAGATGTGAAAACCATCGCGATGATTGGGGCAGGGGACATGGGGCACGGTATTGCCGCCTGCTTCCTATTGGGCGGTTATCGAGTATACTTGAGGGACATCGAGCAGAGGTTCATTGACCGTGGTGTGGCCGGTATCAAGGCCAGCTTCGATCGCTTCAAAGAGAAGGGAAAAATCACCCCCGAGGCCTACGACAAGGCCCTGGGCAACCTCAAGACGACCACCGACCTCGCAGAAGCGGTGAAAGAAGCGGATTTCATCGTGGAAGCCGTTCCCGAAAACCTGGAGTTGAAGAAAAGCGTCTTTGCCGACCTGGATAAGTTTGCTCCTTCCCATGCCATCTTGGCCTCCAACACGTCCAATATCAGCATCACCGCCATCGCCGAGGCCACCAAGAGGCCGGAGAAGGTCATCGGCTATCACTTCTTCAACCCCGCCGTCATCATGAAGTTAGTGGAAGTGATAAAGGGAAAGAAGACATCCGATGAATCGATCCAGGTGGCCTATGACCTCGCCAAGAAGATAAACAAGGTCCCCGTCATAGTGAAGAAGGATTCCCCGGGCTTCATATACAACCGCGTCAACGAACCCACCTTGGTTCTCCTGTCCAAAATCCTCGAGGCGGGCCATCCCACCCCGGAGGAATTCGATGCCGCCATGAAGCCCTTTATGCCCATGGCACCGTTCGAACTGTTGGATTTCGTGGGCATCGATATTGCCGCCCACGGCCTCGAATACTTTGCCCAGGTCCTTTCCCCCGACTACAAGCCCTCCGAAGCCCTCATGTCCTATCTAAAATCGGGGAATTTGGGCAAGAAAACGGGCAAGGGATTCTATGACTGGTCCCAGGGGCGACCCCAGATCGACACCTCCAAAGCCACCAAGGAATTCGACCTCAACCATCTCATCGCCCTCCAGGTGAACGAGGCCACGAAGCTCCTGGAAGAAGGGGTATGTGACGACCCCAAGGAGATAGACCTGGCCATGGTCAATGGGGGAGGTTCACCTTTCGGACCCTTCACCCTGGCCAAAAGCATAGGCTATCCCACCCTGCTGGCCAAACTTGAAGAAATCTATGCCAAATTCCCCTTGGAGATATTCAAGCCGACCGAGACCTTTAAGAAAGGGAATATCCAGGTTTAATTATCAAGCGCACCTTTTCCAAAAGCCCCCCTTTGGGGGGCTTTTTTATTGACAGGGAAAACTTCCATTTGGTAGAGAGTATCGCTGCTTCACGCACACATTACAGCCTAAAAAGGGGAGGATTATGGACGAGAAAAGATCGTACCAAGAAGTTTTCAACGAATCGATAAACAATCCCGAAGGATTCTGGGCCAAGGCTGCTGAGGAGATCTCCTGGATAAAAAAATGGGACCGGGTCCTCGACGCGAGTAACGCACCTTTCTACCGATGGTTCGTCGGGGGCGAACTCAACACCTGCTACAATGCCCTCGATCGGCACGTACAAAGCGGACGCGGTAAGCAGACGGCACTTATTTACGATAGCCCCGTCACCGAGACGGTTCAGAAATTCACTTACGAGGAATTCCTCGATCTCGTTTCCCGTTTTGCCGGGGTCCTCACCTCGGTGGGGGTGAAAAAGGGCGATACCGTGGTCATCTACATGCCTATGGTTCCCCAGGCGATGGTGGCCATGCTGGCCTGTGCCCGGATCGGGGCCATTCACTCCGTCGTGTTCGGTGGCTTTGCCCCAAACGAACTGGCCATCAGAATCGAGGACGCCAAGCCAAAAGTGGTCATCTCCGCCTCATGCGGCATCGAAGGAAAGAAGGTCATTCCATACAAACCCATGCTCGATGAGGCCATAAAAATATCTGCCCACAAACCCGAGTTATGCATCATCTACCAGCGACCCCATGTCAAAGCCGACCTTATAGACCGTCGTGACCTCGACTGGGAGACACTGATGAAAAACGCAAAACCCGCCTCCTGGGTTCCCGTGGCGGCTACCGATCCCCTCTATATCCTTTACACCTCGGGCACAACGGGGCGACCCAAAGGGGTGGTGAGGGATAACGGTGGGCATGCCGTAGCCCTCAAATGGTCCATGCGTTACATTTACGACGTCAAGCCGGGAGAGGTATACTGGGCCGCCTCTGACGTGGGCTGGGTAGTGGGACACTCGTACATCGTCTACGGCCCCCTCCTCCACGGCTGTACCACCGTTCTTTATGAGGGAAAGCCGGTGGGCACCCCGGATCCCGGCGCCTTCTGGCGAGTAATATCCCAGCATAAGGTGTCCGTCCTCTTTACGGCCCCGACGGCCTTTAGGGCCATCAAAAAGGAAGACCCCAACGGGGATTACATCAAAAAGTACGACTTAAGCTCTCTAAAATATTTGTTCCTTGCCGGTGAACGCCTTGACCCCGATACGTACTACTGGGCGACGGACATGCTGAAAAGACCCGTCATCGACCACTGGTGGCAGACGGAAACCGGCTGGCCCATCGCGGCCAATTGCATGGGAATTGAACCGCTCCCCATCAAAGCCGGCTCACCCACCAAACCTGTACCGGGCTACAATGTCCAGATTCTCGACAACGAGGGAAGGCCCGTTCCCGCCGGAGAAGAAGGGGCCGTGATGATAAAACTCCCCTTGCCCCCTGGGTGTCTGCCCACCCTCTGGCAGGACGACCAGCGATTTCTCGAATACGTTACGGAAAGACCCGGTTACTATGTGACGGGTGACGGTGGCCGCTTCGATGAAGATGGCTATCTCTTCATCATGGGCCGCATCGATGACGTCATCAACGTGGCCGGGCACCGGCTCTCCACGGGCGCCATGGAGGAGATCATCGCCAAACACAAAGACGTGGCCGAATGCGCTGTCTTGGGAGCAGAAGATAACTTAAAGGGGCAGGTCCCGGTAGGTTTCGTTGTTCTCAAGGCCGGGGTGGAAAGGAATCCCGACGAAATCGTGGAAGAGCTCGTGCAAATGGTAAGAAACGAATTGGGGGCGATTGCCTGTTTCAAACAGGCGGCCATCGTAAAGGCCTTGCCCAAGACACGCTCCGGCAAGATTCTAAGAGGGACCATGAGGAAGATCGTGGATGGGAAAGAATACGCCATCCCCTCCACCATTGACGATCCCGTTACCTTAAACATCATCGAAGAAGCGGCGAAGACCATCGGCTACGGGAAAAAGTAAGTCATCGGTCAAGGCCCCCCTTTAGCCTTCATGTGAAGGGGGGCTTTTTCTTCTCCTCATCTCTTCAAATACACGCCTTGCCTGGAGGACAAATATCTCCAGACGGGCTGATATCATCTGGGGGAAAGGATTTCCGTCCGTTTCTATGGCCAGGAAGGGCCGGTCATTTCCCATCTCGACGGACAAAATGGACTCCGCCAGGCGGTTCGGCATGCAACCAAACGGACCGATGGCGATGGCTCCGCAATACTCGGTTGGCACCTCCGCCATCGCCGCCCCCACCGTAAGGATGGCTTCCCCCGTGAGAGCGGGATGAAGGAACCTCCCTCCCGTCGATACCACCTGCCGAATCTTCTCGAGTCGGTAAGGCATAAGGCCGTAAGATGCGGCTATAGATTTGTAAAGCCTCTCGTATCTCCTCATCCAAAAGGCCCGCATAAGAATCTTCCACCAGTCTTTGCCCTTCGGGCGCAGAGGGCTTAGGCCTTTTCGGTAGCAGTAATCGGTATAGTAGACCCATTCGAGAATACTCGATACCTTGCAAACAAAACCTTCCTCTCCCAGGAGCTCGACGAGATGGCGCCGGGAAAGGTCATCGTGCCGCACGTATATTTCACCGGAAAGAAGGACTGCAGGCGTATCCCTTAGGGAGCCTTGCAAGGGAATCTGCGAGAGCTGCTCAAGACCACTTCTCAAGGCGATTGACAGGGCCTCATACCGAGGTTCGGTTTCGAACACGCGGATCAAGCCTTCGACTTCGCGATGATAGATTTCCATCGCCTCATCTCGCTGGTGGGCGCAGGTATAAAGGAGGGAGTAGATATCCTGCAAAATATCGTTGATCACCACCCCGGACCATAGAGCGAGGGTAAAATCATTGTCCAGATGACGCATATAGCCATCTTCCGCGTGGATGGAGTAGATCGCCACGTCTTCGATCCCCAAACTATCGAGGAGTTCTTCGGTAAAGGGGGAATACTGTCCGAACCGGCAGGGCCCGCCGGCGGTGGGCATAAAGTAAACGAGGAGTTCGTCTTGGTCTTTCCTCTCCTTAAGATAGTTTAGAAGGCTTCCCACCGTAAGGAGCAGGGGCAAGCATTCCTTGCAACTCGTGTGCCCTCGGCCTAATTTAAGCACCCCTTCGTCCGCCCGGGGCAACGGGGTAGCCCTTATCCCCTTAGAGCGAAAGATGGCCGTCCCGATCACATTCACCAGAGAGCCCATGGGGGGCATGACGAGATGCACCCGTGGATGGGTTAAGGGGTATGCCCTCCCCCGCGAATCTACGACCACCTGCCGTTCATAGTCGAAGTAAGCCCTTCTCTTTTCCGAACGAGGCCTTACCTCATTGGCCCTCCTCTTTTCCAATTCCCGATAATTCCTAACTATATCGAGAAAGGCCTCTATTCTCGTCTCCAAGCCCGCATCGGCCACGTGGGAATCGAGCTCCAGGACAAGGAAGGGCTTTCCCTTCATTCGACGGGCGAAGTACGTAAGGATAAAGGAGTCGGGGCCACAGGAAAAATTCGTTATGTAACAGGCAAAAAGGGAAGGATGACGGGAAACGAACTGGGCAGCCTTGAGGATCTTCCGCCCGGCAGACCAATACATCGTCTTCGGCGCCTCCTCATCTTCTATGGGCAGGGCATCAAGGGTAAGGACGGGTATCCCGCGAGAGGCAAATTTGTGCGGTATACCCTTGTGGGCCTCGGAGACAAATGCATTGTACGGTCGACCGAAGATGACCACGGCAAAAGAAGATGGATGAGAAGATAGATTATTAAGGAGCCTGTGGCCTTCTTCTTTCACTTCGGCCATCGCCTCTCTCTGCACCCGGATCGCCTCCCGATAGGCCTCACGGATCTTGCTTTCTTTTTTCCCCAGATACTTACCCACGTCTAAAAACACTTCTTCCATCGCCTCGAGGCCGCGAGAAAAATTAAGAATCGGCGTAAGCAACCTCCCCTTCTTTAAATAAGACACCAACAACTCGTCTTCTTTGAAAGCACTTCGCAGATAGTAAGGCTCACCCTGACAAAGGGGACAGGCGTTGGATTCGTGCGTATCACCCTCCACCTCGATCCCCTTGACCTGGGGTAGAAAGATAAAATCGACACCCATTTTCAAGAGGCGCCCAAAGAAGCCATGGGCAAGTTCGGCGGGATAGCAGAAGGGGGCGCGCTTGAGGTCACAGCCCCGTTCATCCACTTCGTCGGGGATAACCACATCAAAGCCCAGAGCGGAAAAGAAATGGGCATAGAGGGGGAAATACGTATTGACGAGGAAGGAACGATTGAGGCCGATCTTTTGCTCTCCAGACTGAGACACCCTGGGCCGCCGGAAGACGATCTCTTCCCGCTTACGGACGAGGTCCCCCCTGCCCGCCTCTATTTGAATTCGGTTTCTTACGTTGTACCATCTGTTGCAGGCCCCACCGAAGGGGTAAATCTTACCATCGATGACGATCCTTGCAATTTCGCATCTTCTGTCGCATCCTTCCTTTCCCCCATCGCAGAAGAAGGGCTCCTTATAGTCGAGCTCGCGCTCTCTTAGCGCCTTTAACGAAAATTTACTTTCCTTAAGGAGGCCCATGGCAAGCCAGCGTTCCACTTCCAACGCCACTCCAAAGGCCCCCATAAGCCCGGGCTCCGGTGGAACGACGATCTTCTTTCCCGTAAGAGACGCCATAGCGAGAGGTACGGCCTTGTTGTAGCATACCCCTCCCTGCATAAAGATGTTTTCCCCCACCGCCCGGTTTCCCTTGACCCGGTTTATGTAATTCAGGCAGACGGAGTAAACGAGTCCCGCCAGGATGTCTTCTCTGCTTATACCCTCATGGGTCGCGGTCTTTATATCGCTGCTGATGAAAGCAGCACATTGATCGTTAAAGTTGGGCGGCTTATTAGCCTGCAGGGCGAGCGCCCCGATTTCTTCCATCGCCACCCCCATCGATTCTCTCGCCGCCTCTTCGAGAAAAGAACCGGTACCTGCACTGCAGGCGTCGTTCATGGCGTAATCGGCCGGCATCCCATCGCGGATGAACGTGTATTTCGCATCCTGCCCCCCGATTTCGAAGATGGTATCCACGGTGGGATCAAAAAATATAGCCGCCCTCGCATGGGCCACGATCTCGTTTACGATGCCCTGGGTCATGGCATGGAGCCCTGCAATCTGCCGGCCTGACCCCGTCACGCCTAAGGCAATAAGATGGATATCCTCGGCCAAGGGCCCCAGTTCATCTATTAGTCTCTCATAGCAAAGGCGCGCCGCCCGCACGGGATTACCCTCGGTACGCAAATAAACGGATGCAACTATTCGATGATCGCCCGTCCTTACTATTACCGCCTTGGTTGTCGTGGACCCCACGTCTAAACCTAAAAGGCATCGATCACCCCTTTGGGGTGTACCTCTTTCCAGGGAACGGAACTCGACGAGGTGGGCAGTTTCCTTGAGGGGGGGATGAAAATTGAAAGATGATTTACCGGCCCTGATGAGCTTTTCCGGATCTGTGGCAACTTTTCTTGGCTTTTCTCCATGGCTTGCCTTCGCAGCCCAGAAAGCCGCACCCAGGGCCTCGAAGTAAGGGGCCTCCTCCGGTACGATTAGTTCTTTCACTTCTCTCCGGAGCAGGCCCATCACAACTTCATTTTGTGCCATGCCTCCTATCACCATGACCCGATGGGGAGAAAGGGGGCGCAAGATCTCCATGATCTTCCCCGCCATCATTTCGCACAGGCCGGCCACAATCCTTCCTTTCGGCACCCCTTTGTTTGTCGCATGGGTACAGTCGCTTTTGCAAAACACACTGCACCGGCCGGAGACACGATAGGGCTTCTCTTCTTTCGCCATCCTGACGGCCTCTTCCACCGTAAGCCCGATTCTCCGCAACTGCTGGAGGAAAAACTCTCCCGTTCCGGAGGCGCACTTGTTTCCCGTCTTCACGGAAGATATACGGCCCTCTTGTCCCACCACGTAAACCATGAACGTCTCACCACCGGCGCTTACTACAGCGTCGACGGCCGGAAGGCGCCCATTTAATTGTTTCAGGGCCATCTCCACCGCTTCGGCTTCCGAGATGGATGGAAGATCGATGTAATGCCTGAACTTTCGCCCCGTGACGGCTACTCGATCGTAAAGGGAAAGAGAAAGCATCCTCATCTTTTCGATTAAGGCCACCCGGGGATTTCCATGGTGCGGAAAGACGTAACCAAACTCCTTCCGCCAGCTTCCATCGGCCAAAAGCTTCAAGCCCACCAGAGAAATCGTCGTGGCTCCCACGCAAATGCCAAGGCTATTCAACGAGACCACCTCCGAAAGTAGACCTGATAAAGTCGAGGAACGATTTTTCGTAGCTAAGAAATCTCTGAGTCCGGCGATAGATTAAGTAGAAATACCTCATTATACCATCCCCTTCGACGGGTATCTCCCGGAGCAGACCTAACTTAAGCTCCCTTGTCACCGCCCGATGAGACAAAAATGACACCCCGACCCCGGCGAGCACCGCTTCCTTGACGGCCTCCGAACTTCCAAAACAGGCGACCACATTCAACTGATGAAGATTCAAACGGGCCTTTTCCCGTAGCCATTTCTCTACCATCTCCTGCGTACCGGAACCCCGTTCGCGAACAATAAAGGGGAGCTTACATAATTCTGAAAAGCCGTGAACTTCTTTCTGGCAGGGATAAAGACGTGGAGAGGCCACCAAAATCAAGCGGTCGGGCCCCAGGACCTCGGCCACAAGCCTCCCCGAGGATGGTTTGTAGCCCACTAACCCCAAGGCCACTTCCCCCTCTTCCACCATTTCCGTCACCCCTGCACTATCGGAGCTCACTACTATGATCTTCGATTGCGGATAGCCCTGCCTAAACAAGGAAATGAGTTTGGGCAAAATATAAACCGAAGGAATGGTACTGGCCGCCACCTCTATTTCTACCCCTTCTCCGTTCACGAGGCGAGATAGTCTATCGGCCGTCTCCTCTCTTACTTTCATTAATTTGCGTGCGAAGTGGAAAACGAGCCTTCCCTCCGCCGTCAGACTCACCCCCCCCCGCCCCCTCAACAGCAAAGGCACCCCCACGAGCTCCTCGAGATTTTGGATGTGCTTGGTCAAGGAGGGCTGGGTTAAATGCACCCTCCGGGCTGCCCGGCTAAAGGTGCCTTCCTCCACGATGGCTATCAGGGCCTCTAACTGTTGAAACGTGAGGTTAACGAGATTTACCTTCGTCATGGTGAAAAATCCATAGGCCAAAAAGGCCAACCTTGTCAAATTGGTGTTGACAGGCGGAGAGAAAAGCAAATATTAAACACCCATGAAAAATCGAATAAAAATAGGGGTAAGCGCATGCCTTTTAGGCAAGATGGTCCGCTACGATGGGGGGCACAGAGCCGAACCCTGTCTCATCAGGACCGCGGGTCGCTATTTTTCCTGGGTCCCCGTGTGCCCAGAAAGAGAAGCAGGCTTGGGGATACCTCGGGAACCGATCCGTATCGTTCGGACAAAAAAGGGCGCCCTCAGACTCAAATGCGTATCCAGTGGTCGAGACGTAACCCCTCAATTCGAAAGGTGGATGAAGTCCCGTCTTTCCGATTTGGCCGGCAAAAAAATACGGGGCTTCATTCTCAAGGCAAGATCCCCTTCCTGCGCCTCTTTTAGCGCCTATGTGTACGGCGAGGAAGGGCAAAAAGAAGGAAGAGGGGATGGTCTCTTTACCCGGGCCCTGAAGAAAAGATTCCCTCACCTGCCGGTGATAGAAGAGCCGGACCTGTATCGCAGCGATCGATGGTTCTCCTTCCTCGACGAGGTTTATGCCTACGACCGCTTCTGCCGGGAAAAGGAAAAGGGGTGGAAACCGGAGGGGTTGGAAAAATTTCATTCTGCTCACCGTTGGCTCATCATGTCCCATCAACCTCGGATCCTTCGAGCCCTGGATAAATGGGCAAGCGAAATGCAGGGCCGGGAAGAGGAGTACTACTCATACCTCAAAGTCGCCTTTCGGTACCGCCCGTCCATTACGAAGCACTTAAAATGTTTGAGGGTGATCGCCAAAAAACTTAAAGGAAGGCTCAGCCTTTCAGAAGAGCGGGAGATTACGTCCATATTAAACCAGTTTGGGAAAGGGGAGGCACCACTCGAGGCACCCCTTTCTGTCCTCGGTCAGTATGTAAAGAAGTATGGGGTAAGGGAACTTTTTACCGACGCCTACCTCTTTCCCCCCGCCTGGAGACGGGCCATCGCCAAAGATCCCCCACGGGAAGAAAAGGATTGAAATTTTTCTCTACAACGCTTACATGAGACCCTATGGCAAAGAGAGAAGAAGCACTTGAGGAGCACCTCATTCGCGACGAGGAAGGAAATCTGCTTGCCCGTTATTACACCAAAGGGGGCAAATTAGAAGGAGAGTACACCTCTTTTTTCTCCAACGGCCAGGTCATGGTCAGATTACATTTCCGGCAAGGGATAAAAGAAGGAGAGGCGACTTCTTACTATCACGATGGCCGTCTCCGAGAAAAGGGCACCTTTAAAAACGGGAAGCTCGTGGGCGACTATACCTCATACTACGAAAACGGACAGGTGCGAGAAGAAGAACATTACAACGAGGAAGGCAAATTAGACGGTATCTACCACCTTTACTACCGCAATGGTCAGCTGAAGGAAGAAGAGTCTTTTAAAAACGGTAAGTTCGACGGTGACTACGTTTCTTACTATCGCAACGGTACCCTCCGGGAAAAGGGGTCCTTCATCAACGACAAGCGCCACGGAGAATACGTGGCATACTACAAAAACGGCCAAATAAAGGAGCGGGCCCTCTACAATATGGGAAAGTTGGTGGGAAAGTTTCATGCCTTCGACCAAAAAGGCCGGGAAATTTCCGTTAGCGGCGAGGAAGAGGATCGGGAGGAGGAAGACGAAGAGAGGATGCAAACACGAGAAAAGATGGTTGATGACCTGCTAAAGAATCTCTCCCACCATTCCAAAGACTTCGAGAAACCTTGATGACAAGGAGGAGCCATGATCAAGACAATTTTGGTGCCTACCGACGGTTCGGAATACGGTAAGACGGCCATTGAATACGGCATCTACATGGCCCGAAAATTGGGTGCTACCCTCGTAGGCCTTCATGTGGTGGATATAAACATCATACAGGGCCCCGTTTTTACCGAAGTATGCGGTACGATGGGCATTCCGGCAACACCGGAGTACTTTCCCCAGGTCGAGCAGAGGCTCCACGAACAGGCCGATGCGATTCTTTCCGCCTTCCACGAAAGGTGTAAAGAGGCCCGGGTGCCCGCCGAGACGAAAAAAGAAATAGGCGTTATAGAGCAGGTCATAATAGAGGAAGGAAGAAAAGCGGACCTCATTATCCTCGCCCGCCGGGGCGAACACTTTCACTTAGCCAAAGGGGCCATCATGGGCTCCACGGCTGAAATCGTGGTGCGCCATGCAGGCAAACCCGTTATGGTTACCCCTTTTAAATTCCGGGAAATTGAAAGCGTGGGCCTGGCATACGATGGCAGTCCTCCCGCCGAAAACGCCCTTCGGCTCGCCATTTTCCTTTGCGAGCAACTCTCCTGGCCCTTAACTACCGTCATCGTAACAGAAGACCAGAAGTACGCTTCCCTTCTTACCACCAAGCTGGAAGAGGCCCTGGATTCTCACCAAATAAACGAAACCACCGTTATCCTGCCGGGACACGAAGGCAAGACGCTGGTCAAATTTTTGGAAGATGGGTCGGTGGAAATGTTGATTATGGGGGCTTACGGCCACAACCTCTTGCGACGTCTTTTGGGGGGAAGCACCACCTCGTATGTCATCCGCCATAGCCCCCTGCCGGTCCTACTTACCCGCTAAAGCCAGGCGCCCGCGACCTTTCTTGCCACCTCCTCGAGCATATCGTGGCGCGTAAGATCGCAGTGCAGCGGGGTAATGGTGATGAAGCCTCGCTTTAAGGCGCAGGCGTCCGAATCCCAGGCCTCGTCACCGGCTACCATCGTTTCTCCCGCCAGCCAGAAATATACGTGTTCCCGGGGGTCCACCCTCCGCTCGAAGCTCTCCACCAATCTGGCCTTTCCTTGTTTTACCACGACCACCCCTTTGATCTCGTTCTCCGGCAGGGCTGGTATGTTCACGTTGAGGGCCACACCGGCGAGTGGATTTTCCACGATCTGGTGGATTAATTTCCGGGCAAACTCGGCGGCAAAGGTAAAGTCTGCCTCGCGATGGGAATCGAGAGAAAAAGCGAGGGAAGGAATGCCCAAGATGAGCCCCTCCGTGGCCGCCGAGACGGTACCGGAGTAGATGACATTTATACCTACGTTTGCTCCCCGGTTGATACCAGAAACAACGAGATCAACGGGTCCCGGAGAGAGTTCCTTCACCCCCAACTTTACACAATCGGCCGGGGTGCCTGTCACGGCGTAGCCGAAGAAACTCCCGTTTTTCTTCACTTCCCTCACCATGAGGGGCCGAGAGATGGTGATGGCATGCCCCACCGCCGATTGCTCCACCTCCGGCGCCACCACCACGCATTCCGCCATCTGGCTTAGGGAAGCATAGAGAGCCGTCAGGCCCTTGGCATATATACCGTCATCGTTGGTCAGGAGAAATCTCATCATGAATAAAGGCCCGGCGTAAATGGACGCCGGGCCGTCTGCAAGTTACTTCACGTCTTCGAAATCGGCATCCACCACGTCGTCATCTTTGCCACCCGCCGTCTTAGGACCTTCCTCAGCCCTCGACTGCGAACCGGCAGCCTGTCCTGCCGTCTTGGCATACATGGCTTCTGCCAGTTTGTGGGAAGCCCGGGTGAGCTCGTCCTGAGCAGATTTGATCTCGGAAATGCTATCCCCTTCCATCGCCTTCTTCAAACGGGCGATGGCCTCTTCTATCCGGGTCTTCTCCGCCGCATCTATCCTATCACCGAACTCACGAATGTTCTTCTCAACACTGTATATGAGGCTATCGGCCTGATTTCTGACCTCTACGAGCTCTTTTTTCCTCTTATCCTCCTCCGCATGGAGTTCCGCTTCCTTTATGAGACGTTGGATCTCCTCTTCAGAAAGCCCGCTCGAGGCCGTAATCCTAATACTCTGCTCTTTACCCGTCCCCAAATCCTTGGCCGACACGTGGACGATACCGTTGGCATCTATGTCGAAGGTAACCTCAATCTGGGGCACCCCACGAGGGGCCGGAGGTATGCCAACGAGCTCGAACCTTCCCAGGGTCCTATTGTCCGCCGCCATGGGGCGCTCTCCCTGGAGGACATGAATACTCACGGCAGGTTGATTGTCCGTCGCCGTGGTAAAGATCTGGCTCTTTCGGGTGGGAATGGTCGTGTTCTTCTCGATCAGCTTCGTCATTACCCCACCCAAGGTTTCGATACCAAGGGAAAGAGGGGTAACATCGAGAAGGAGCACATCCTTCACCTCGCCTCCCAGCACACCGGCCTGAATAGCAGCACCGATGGCTACCACCTCATCGGGATTTACACCCTTGTGCGGCTCTTTACCGAATATCTCCCGGACTTTCTCCTGAACGCGGGGCATCCGGGTCATACCACCTACGAGGATAACTTCATCTATGTCCTTCGGGCTTAAGCCCGCATCCTTCAGCGCGGTCCTGCAAGGTGGCTCTAATTTCTCAATGAGATCTTCCACGAGGGACTCCAGTTTTGCCCTCGTGAGCTTCATATTGAGATGTTTGGGCCCCGATGCATCGGCCGTAATGAAGGGCAGGTTTATATCCGTCTCGAGCGAAGTGGAAAGTTCAATCTTCGCCTTCTCGGCCGCTTCCTTCAAGCGCTGGAGGGCCATTCGGTCCTTCCGGATGTCGATTCCCTGATCCTTCATGAATTCCGTGGCCAGGTAATCTATGATCCTCTGGTCGAAATCCTCGCCCCCCAGATGGGTGTCGCCGTTGGTAGATTTGACCTCGAACACCCCATCTCCCAACTCGAGAATGGAGATATCAAAGGTTCCGCCACCCAAGTCGAAAACGGCGATCTTCTCGTCTTTCTTCTTATCCAGGCCATACGCCAGGGCCGCGGCCGTAGGCTCGTTTATGATTCTCAGCACGTTGAGCCCCGCTATCCGCCCCGCATCTTTCGTCGCCTGGCGCTGGGAATCGTTGAAATAAGCCGGAACCGTGATTACGGCATCCGTTATCTTCTGCCCCAGATAGTCCTCCGCCGCCTGTTTCAACTTGACGAGGATCATCGAGGAGATTTCCGCGGGGCTGTAATTTCTCCCTCGGATGTTAATCTGCGCGTCTCCGTTGGCCGCTTCCGTTATTTTATAGGGCAGGATCTTCATGTCGTACTGCACTTCGGAAGAATTGTACTTCCTGCCGATCAGCCTCTTTACAGCGAAGACCGTATTCTCCGGATTGGTTATGGCCTGCCTTTTTGCCACCTGACCGACGAGACGCTCTCCACTTTCAGTAAAAGCCACAATCGAAGGGGTAGTCCGGCTCCCCTCCTGATTGGGGATGACGACGGGATTGCCACCCTCCATCACTGCCACACAGGAGTTCGTTGTGCCCAGATCTATGCCTATTATCTTTCCCATATTTTCCTCCTTCATGCCTTTACGGCATCCTTTTGTTCACAATTATCGGCGCTGCTTTCGGTCTTCTTGCACACGGATACCTTAGCCGGTCTCAACAACTTGCCGTGCAGGAGGTAACCCTTCTCCAGTTCCTCCACAACCTGATTGTGGTTGTGGTGGGGGCTGTCTACCTGAAACAGCGCTTCATGGTAATTTGGATCGAATTCTTTGCTCACACATTCAATACAACTTAAACCGTGTTTTTCGAGAGTACGCATAAACTGATCCCGCACCATAAGTAACCCGTCTTTGAAAGCCGCGAAGTTTTCCGATGCCTCCGCGTGGGCCAAGGCGCGATCCAGGTTATCTATCAAGGGCAGGATATCGCGCAGGAGGTTTTCGTTGCCAAACCTCACGAGTTCTTCTTTCTCCCGGGCGGTGCGCTTACGGAAATTGTCCAATTCGGCCATCGCCCGGAGGTAGCGGTCATAATTCTCCGCTGCTTCCTTTTCTTTCTCGGCGAGCCTTTCCCGCAGCCTGGCACATTCATCTTCGAGAGAGAGGCTTGCCTCCCCTTCCTTTATCAACTCTGCAGGCTTTTTCTCGCCATTTTTCTCCTTCTTCATCACACCCTTTACCTTCCTACCTAAGCCTGAATTCCGTCTGCCTGCTGAAACAGCATATAGTCCACGAGCTGACAGATTGCGTGCCCGACCGTAATGTGCACTTCCTGGATTCGGGGGGTGGATTCCGAATCCACATTGAGGACATAATCTGCCACCTCAGCCATTTCTCCACCATCCCTTCCCGTCAGGGCCACGGTCACCAAGCCCATTTTTTTGGCCTGCGAAAGGCCCCTTAGGACGTTTTTCGATCTGCCGCTCGTTGAAATACCCCACGCTACATCGCCCGCTTCACCCAAGGCCCTTATTTGTTTGCTAAAAATCTCCGCAAAATCGTAATCGTTGCCGATACTGGTAATTACCGATGTATCCGTCGTCAGGGCCACCGCCGGCAGCGGAGGTCTCTCGATCATGAAGCGGTTCACGAATTCGGCTGCCAAATGCTGGGCATCGGCGGCACTGCCCCCGTTTCCGAAGAGGAGGATTTTTTTCCCCCCTTTGAGGGCCTCGGTTATGACCTCGGCTACGCGGACGATGCGACCCAGGTTTTCATTCAAAAAAGCCTCTTTAAGTTCGCTGCTCTCCCGAAAAATTTTTATGATGAGGTCTTCCACGCTGTTATCCCTTAAATTTGTCGCTAATATAGTTATCGCCTTGGGGGGTGTCAAGGTTAGTAAGGCAAAAGGGTATGGTAGCGAAAGCGATCCCTAAGTTCGGCGCGCTTCCCCCTGTTCCACCACGAAACCCGGCTGAAATACTGGGTGATGATGGACATGTAATCTACCTCCTTTGCCCCACAGTTTGGGCATGCCTCCCATATCCCCCGGACCGCCTGGCCGCACAGCCGGCAGAGGGTAAAATCGGGGGCCAAAACCAATTCTTTGCATTTTGTTTGCCCGTAGGCGTAGGAGACGAAATCCACCACTTCCTCTACGGGGATCGGTTCATTGCCCAACCATAGGTAGCAAGTCGCCCCTTCCCCCAAAAGGTCGTGAAACTCACCTTCGTAGTGGAGACGTTCCTTTGCCTTTATTTCTGCCGCGGGGTTAATCAGTTGCGAATCGGTGTAATAGATCTCACCGCGACTTAAATCGCCCCGTACGAAACGCCCGGCGAGGGGTGAGAAGTACCTTAAATCCAGCCGGGCAAAACGATGGGCCACCGCCTCGGCTGGGAGTTGACCAAGGACGATTGACATTTTTTCCCTTTTCCCCCATGCCTCCAATTCTACCTTTACCCGGGCCGCGATAGAGAGAGAAAACTCCACGGGGGCGCAAGCCCCCTGATGAAGGTGGGATAGCTCGTTTAGCCCTATAAGTCCCGTAACGAAAAAGGCGTTTTTCATGTTCCAGTACGGCCCATCCTTAGTTTGTCCCGTGAGCGGGGCAAAGGGACCCTCTTCACCGTAGGAAAGCATCCGTTCGAGAAACTCTTTTTTCTCCCGATGGGCTGCGGCCACCACTTCCGCGATCTCTTTCACATAAGAGACGAGCCTTTCTTCATCCCCCCGAGCCCGATACCCGAGTCGGGACAGATTGATGGCACAATTATGGACGATGAGCCGCGGGCATAAGACGGGTTTCGTCTCAAAAACAAGACAGGGGTTCCCCTTCTCCAGGGCGAGGGCACACAACTCCATCATAAATGCCCTGTCCTCCCCCTGGGACAAGTCGCGAGAAAGATGGAAAACGGGGCGGGGAAAGACAAACGGTTTGTTTTGCCCATCACCGGCCCGGTACACCTCGATAAAGGCCCGAGCCAGCCTTCGGGCCGCCATCTGGTATTCCCCACAAGACCTTTTGGTTTCCTCCCCGCCCGGCCCGATCATGGGCCAATTAACCATCCCGGTCGGAATATCCCAGTAAAGGTGAATGTCCGTAAACATCGATTGCCCACCCGTGGCCGAGGGGAGTTGAGAAAACTCGTAAACGAACATCTGGGCGAACTGCCTCAACTCCCTCTCCCCCATGTGCTCCGTGTAGGGGGCGAAGGAAATGTTGACCGCCTCCCAAGAAATCGGACCGGAAACGTAGGCCCTCATGAGGGCGGTAAACCTAATCAGATGGGCGAGGAGCACTTCGGCATGGCGGGCCGGCTTCGCCACCGTCAAGGCGGAGGGAAAATCGAGGCCCGTTTTTTTCAACCGAACCAAAGAATCGTGGACGCCTGCGACCCGATCGATGAAGCCCAAATCATGGAGATGGATGTCTCCCCTAATATGGGCTTCCGCCACGCGCCGGGAAAATACATGGTTCAATGCATAGTCTCTCTTAATGCCTTCCGCCAGGATCATGTTGGTCCCTTCCGGACCATGAGGAACACTGGCCCGCTCCCGATTGGGATGGAGAATGAAGTTCTCCACGTCGTAAAGGGGAAGCCCTAACCGGGCATGGCGGCGAACGGCCTCCTCCAGCCCCCGTTCGATGAGCTTCGCATTCACCAACTCACGAATGAGCTGCGACGTAAGCAAGCTCACACCGGAAGAGAAAATCTGTTTCTCCACTTCCCGGCTAATTTCTTCTGCCGTCTCCCGCCCGATGCCCGTTTCCCTGACCAGGGCATCTACAATTCGCCCCCGATCCCACTCGGCGATTTCTTCTTCGGTGCGACGCACAAAGAGGGTGAGGTCTGTTGTTTCCCGCTTCATCTGCCTTCATCCTTGCGATTTTTAAATATTTGTATTTACTGAGCTTTGGAATTCCCCCAGGGCCTTTTCCGCCGCCATGGCCAAATAAGCGTCGTGGGTGTGACGGAGAGCAAAGATGCGGAAATGTACCACCCGGGCGGGGATGTACCGATAAATCTCGAGGAGGGGTTCGGGTGAAACCTGGCCAGTGGAAGGATTGAAGATATTGATACTCTTATCGGATTGAACCATGGGGTTGATAGGCCTGGGATCCTGCGTGGCAAGATCCACCCGGAATACCATGCGCCTCATGTGGGTAGGTAGAGATGCTCGAATCAATTTCTCATATTCTTCGGCCGAGGCAAACCGAATCCCCTTCTGCATGCGATCGATGGAGAGCTCTGCGGCATATGCCATCTTCCACTTCACCTCTCGGTTGTACAATCTCATCCACTCCCGCCCCAATCTCCTCCTCTTCGGGTCTTTATCTGCCAGCCAATTCCGGACGCAGGAAAAGAGGGACCATTCATCCAAAGACAGGTAAAGGGAGAGCGCTTCCAAAGGATTATGGGGAAAGATGCCCTTTATGGTCTCGTGAAAGATCTCCTTTAAGTGCATATCCAAAGCCCTCGTCGTCCGGTGAAAGTATACGTGCGCATATAGGTTAAAGCGGGCGTTCAAAAAACGCCTCAGGGCGGAAATTCCCGCTTCGTGAATCGATAAGCCTTCCGGGGCGAAAAAAGTATAGTATTTCAAGCGGTCGATATCCACCATATCCAGGGAAAAGCCCGTCATGTAGGCGTCCCGTTGGACGTAATCAAGATTGTCGACGGTGTAAATGCCGGAAAATAGTTGCCTTAAGGCAAGAAGCCAGGGGGGGAAGGAAGCCTCCCCTTCCCCGTCCGCTTTGATGAGAAAGGCCACATGTCGCGGGTCCAAACGCTCCCCCTCTTCAAACCAGCCCGAGGGGCTTCTCCGGATACGGGAAATAATACTCCCCAACTCGTCTACAATGATCTTCTGTCCCACGTCTTCATGGGTAAGGGAAAAATCAGAAAGGAAATGCTCGTCAAAGAAGTGGCCGTATGGCCCGTGACCTACATCGTGGAGCAAGCCCGCGAGCCGCAGCAACTCCTCTACAAAGGGGAGCGAGGGGGTTCCGGGGTACACATCCTTAAGACTCTGCCAGAGGGAGCGGGCAAATTCCCCGGCCAGGTGCATGGCCCCTAAAGAATGCTGGAAACGCGTGTGTTCCGCCGCTGGGTACACCCACCGGGCACTTTGGAGCTGATAGATACGCCTCAACCTCTGCAGCCAGGGGGAATCGATGAGGTCCTTTTCCGTCTTCTCCCCCCTTTCTCCCGCCATGGGCACGGTAAAAAACGCGTACCGGTGAATGGGGTCGGCAATAAGGGCCACCCCCTGGTAAAACTTAGGGAAATTCATGATTCCCACGAGATCCTTTTCTTTTTTCCCCTGACACATACGGTAACTTCTAACTGTTGTCAACGGCACCGTTATGATAAAGGGATACCCATGACGACGATAACTTTTCACCTGCCCTACTTTCCCGCTTTTGGCGAAAGGATCTCCATCAACTGGCAGACGCCCTCCGGGGAAGGACTTATCGCCATGTCTTACGAGGCCGATGATCATGTATGGAAGGCAAGCCTATCACTTTCTCGACCCCCTTTTTCTCTCGAATGGCACTACGTAATCCAGCATCCTGACGGCCGGGAAGAAAGGGAGGGAGGGCCCAAGCGTTTCCTGACTTTAGAGGATGATGCGACCTCGGTAAACGTACAGGTTTTCGATTTCTGGCGCCCGCCCGGGGATCTTCTGTCCGTGTTCACCAAAGCCCCCTTTGAAGAAACCCTTTTTGCCCGAAGGCGTGAGGCTTCGCGGCCGATCAAATCATCGCACATCCCCCAAACAGTAATAAATATCCCGGCCCCGGCCATCGATCCCGAAGAAGGCGTTTATCTTGTAGGGGAACCAGAAAGCTTAGGGGGCTGGGATCCGGCTTACGCGCTCCCCCTTCGTCCCGGCGCCTACCCTTACTGGGAACTTTGCCTGCCCACCCCTTTACCCAACCGATTCGCCTATAAATACCTGATCGGAAAGAAGGAGGAAGGGAAGCTCACCTGGGAGAGCGGCCCCAACCGCATCTTTGCCTCCCCCCCCTTTACCGGGGTCACCTTGATCAACGACTACCCCCTTTATCCACCGGAAGGGCCGGGAAAATGGGCCGGGGTGATCGTCCCCGTCTTTTCCCTTCGTTCCCGCCGCGGACTGGGCGTGGGGGAATTTCTCGACCTCATCCCCTTCATCACCTGGGCCAGGAAGGCGGGCCTTAGGATCGTGCAACTGCTACCCATAAATGATACCCAATCTACCGGTACCTGGTCGGACTCCTACCCCTATGCCATCATCTCCACCTGTGCCTTACACCCCTTATACCTAAACTTGGACGACCTTCTCCCCGTCCGCAGCCCCCTTCGCCGCCAAATCCGCAAGGAAAAAGCGCGCCTCCATAACATACCCCACGTCGATTACCCGGAAGTAATGAGGATAAAAAGGCAACTCCTGCAAGAGATATTCCGCCTCGTGGCCCCTTCTTTTCTTGCAGACCGCAAGGCCAAGGCCTTCATCGAGGAAAACGCCGCCTGGCTTAAGCCTTACGCCGCCTTCTCCTTCCTCCGGGACAAAATGGGTACCGGCGACTTCGCAAAGTGGGGTCCTTACGCCCGAGGGACGCCGGAAATCATCAGCCGACTGAACAACCCCCGGTCGAAACATTTCTCCCACATCGCCTTTTACTACTTCCTCCAATACCATCTGTACCGGCAGCTTACGCGCGTAACTTCCCATGCCCGGGCTCAAGGCATGGTCTTAAAAGGGGACTTGCCCATTGGGTTATCTCCGGCCAGCGTGGAGATCTGGACCCATCCGGAGTGGTTTGATCAAAGATACACGATGGGGGCGCCGCCGGACAACTTTAGCGACACGGGCCAGAATTGGGGATTTCCCCTCTATGACTGGGAAGAGATGGAAAAAGATGGGTTTGCGTTCTGGAAGATGCGCTTTTCCCATCTTGCCCGGTTCTTTCAGTGCGTCCGCTTGGATCACGTATTGGGATACTTCCGTATCTGGGCCATCCCAAAGGAAAACATGACCGCCTGGCAGGGCCGTTTTATTCCGGCCCTACCCTACCTTCGAGAAGAGCTCGCTGCCATGGGCCTCGACCAAATCGAAGACCTCCTAATCCCTTCCATCGATGAGGCTATACTCCCCCAGCTCTTCCACCAGAGGTCAAGGAAAATGCTTGCTCCCTACATAGAAAAGGTGGGAGACGGCACCTATCGATTCCGAACGCGCTACCAAAGTCAAAGGCACCTGCTTAATGCCTTGAAGAGAAAAAAGAGGGAAGCCCTCTTGGAGGGCCTTTTCAAACTGCAAGACGAGGTCCTTCTAATTCCAGAAGAAAGGGCGGGAAAAACTTACTTTCACCCCCGCCTGCGCCTGGAGGACACGTTTCGTTTCGCCTCCCTTACCCCGGAGAGGCAATCCCAGTTAAGGCATCTCTTGCAAGATTACTTCTATCGGAGAAACAACGAGCTTTGGGAGGAGACGGGCAAAAAGCGACTCGGCGCCCTCCAGGCGTTTTCCAACTGCCTTCTTTGCGCCGAAGACTTAGGTATGGTACCGGACATCGTTCCCCCGGCTCTCGCCCATTTGGGGCTGCTCTCGTTAAGAATAGAAAGAATGCCCACCCGCCTGGGGGAGATCTTCGCCCTCCTCTCCCATTACCCGTATTTATCCGTTGCCTCCCCCGGCACGCATGACATGCCCCCTTTGAGGCAGTGGTGGACGGAAGAAGACCGCGCGGTAATCCAATATTACTACGAACACTGCCTCGGAGAAAAAGGAATCGCCCCGCGGGTCTTACCCGATCATCTTATCGAGCGAATCATAACCCGCCATCTCCAAGCCCCGAGCATGTTCGCCCTTTTTCTCATCCAGGACCTGCTTGCCCTGGACGGTCGGCTAAGAAGGCAAGACCCGGCAGCGGAAAGGATCAATAACCCGGCCATAAAAGACTATCACTGGGATTTCCGACTTCACATATCCGTGGAGGACCTACTTTCTGAAGGCGAATTCACAGAGAAAATCCGCTCCTTAATCAAGACGGCGGGCCGCAAGATTTAGAAGCGCAAAGCAACGCCGCTCCCAGGGCCGCCGTTAGGCGGGGCCAGGGGGGAACGAGGAGATCCGTCCCTAACTTACCCGCTATCGCTCGAACAAGTCCCTTATCTTCTCCCCCTCCCCCGACGAGGGCTACGGGTGGTTCCCACTTTACCCTCTTTACCAGCATCTCGACTTTGGACGCCATGGCCTTATGAACGCCCGCCACAATGTCGGCCGGGTTTGCCCCCTCGGCAATCCGGGAGACGGCCTCCGATTCTGCAAACACGGCGCAGCCGGTGGAAAATTCTACAGGATTCGAAGCATTTAAGGACAAAGGGCCCAGTTCATCGATACTTACCCTCAGTATCCGGGCCATAATTTGGAGAAACCGGCCGGAGCCGGTGGCACACTTTTCACTCATGAGGAAATCGTAAACCCGACCCTCCGGACCGATCCGGATGACGCGGGTAAACTGTCCCCCGAGATCGATGACCGTCTTCGCCTGAGGAAAGAGGAGATGAACGCCCCGGGCATGAGAGGCCACCTCGGAGAAGCGGGGCGCATCCCAATCCACGCCTTCCACCCCTACGCCCGTAAGCCCCAAGCCGGTCACTTCTTCCCTAGAGATCCCTGCCTCTTTTAACATCATCTCCACGGCCCTTTTCCCCTGCTCGCGGAAGCTACCGCTTACGGGCAAGATGAGATGCCCTTTCAGCGAGTCCCCCTCCACCAAGGCCGCTTTAATGAAAGAAGACCCCAGATCCAATCCCAAGAACCTTTTCACCGAAAAAACGTAACCTCCTCCCACCGACGAGACGCCGCACCCTTTTTTCCCTGACCGAAAAACGCCTTGGCAATCAACGCCGCCCCCCAGGCCCCGGAGAGAAAAGGGTCCCGGGGAACCAAAACCCTGCATCCCAGCTTGCGGGAAATGGCGGCAACCAACCCCTTATCCTTTGCTCCGCCCCCCGTCACTACTACCTCACCCTCCACTTTGAGATGACGCACCATGGAGGCAATGCGCCCGGCAATGGCGTCGTGGAGACCGGCGCAGATGTCTGCGACAGCCGCCCCCTCCGCCAGGCGAGACGTCACCTCGAGCTCGGCAAAGACGGTACAGGTGTTGGAAATCTTCACTATCCCCTGGGCGGAGAGGGAAATATCTCCCATGCGGGTAAGTTCGATCCCCAAGGTTTCCGCTATGACTTCCAGAAACCGGCCCGTACCGGCGGCACATTTATCGTTCATGACGAAATCGATGATCCTTCCTGCCCCATCTAATTTAATGCCCTTCGAATCCTGTCCCCCGATATCGATGATCAACTTCGCCTGGGGAAACTCCGCCCTTACCCCCCTGGCATGACACGTAATCTCCGTCACCTGCTCGTCCGCAAAGGGGCAATTCAAGCGCCCATAGCCCGTGGCCACGATAAACGAGAGGTCATCCTTTTCTATTCCGGCCTTCCTTAACGCCTCATCCATCACCTGATGAGCGAAACGACGATGCTCTGCCCCCGTCGGACCGACGAGAAAACTCATCATCTCCCCGGCCTCACTTATGATTACCGCCTTGGTCATGGTGGATCCGATATCTATGCCGGCAAAAGGCATCTTCTCCTCATTTGCGCGCCTGCAGGGCATCTATGAAAGCCCCGATCTGGGCCTTCCACTGGGCCTCCGAATAATCCCTCAGATCCACCATGTCGGAGACGAGCTGCATCATGGGGATATCCGTGTAGCGACCGAGCAGGTTCTTGATATGAATCTGCCCCACGGTTGTCGCCCGGCAGGAACGACACGCATGGAACACGACGCCGTCTATGCTGTAATCCTGAATGAGCCCCAAAAGCCTCTCCACCAAAGGATGACCGCTGTTCTTTTTCGCCTTTTCATGCCGCTGGGTAAAGCGTAAAAATGCTCGCCAAGCCAAGTATTTTACCGGGTCTTTAACATGGGCAGGAACTTCTACCGGGTCGTAGCCACGATAGACGTTTTCGATCACGAAAACGGCGCCGAAACTTTCGAAATAATTGAAAATCCAGAGGGTATGCCAAGGTGGCAACCCCCCTCCGTACAGGAGGCGATACTTCTCCTCGGGGATCACCCCCTGGCCTTTTTCAACCTTGGCCTTCACCTCTTCGTAAAGTTGACGGTAGAAATCCACGGCGACTTGCGTCCCGCAATAATAGTGACCGGCCACCATGATACTGAAATGGTCTTGGGCCGGCATGGGGCAAGGGATGGCGACGCGCAGGCGGTCGATCTCATACCAGAGGCGCCAGGCCTCGTCTCCCAATCTGATCGTCTCCCATAACCTGTCCTCATCCATCTTCTTCCCCGTTTGCCGCTCGAGAAAATCGATGAGTCCCCGGAACTGTTCTTCCTGATAGCGGATATAATAGTCTCGCACCTCGTTCAGATCGGCCTGGACGGGCGGGGCAACGACGTCGATGCTGTAAGACGGTACGTCCAGATACCGGCCCGCCGCTTGATACCATTTGAAGCGGGGGTCACAGACGGCACTGCTGCCCAACATCATGTCCGGCTCCGGCATGCCTCCGTCAGGGGCATTTTCCGGAATGCCACCCAATTCTTTTCTCAGGCTGTCGAACCCCAAACCTATGCGCGCGTAACTGCACAGCACCTGGGAATAGCCATCTTCCTCCGCCCGGAGGAGAAACCTGTCCATGTCCCTTTTGGCCGCACACAGTCCCGCGTAATTTTCCGTTGGAATGGGCACGATATCCATGGCCCGGATAATTTCGTCGTACTGGGAGGCAACCATGAAATAGGCGACTTTCTTCCCTTCCGCTTTGGCCTCATGTGCTAAGCGGTAGATGTCTTTCACCAGCCCCCGGATTAACCCCGCCGTCGTCGTTCCTTTGACCGCCGTTGTCTTCTTCTGTTCTCTCTCACCCATCACGCCACCCCCGTCATCATCTCGATAAAGGCCTGCACCCTGGTGCGCAACTGCCCGATGGTCACCAGAGAATAATCGTCTTCCAGCATGAGGACCGCCATCCCCATCTCTCTTAAGTAGTCCCTCAAGTCCGGGGCCTCGAGTTCACAAGTATCGCAGTAACGTACGACGTAAAAGATGGCCCCTTCTGCCTGCCAGTCCCTAACGAAATCTCCTATGTAACCGAAACGGGATGCGAGGTCGAAAGGCCGGTTTCCCGTGCGGGGAAAATTACTGCGGGGACAGGGAATATTCAGATACCTTCTCGCCAAACCCTCGAAGGGATCCGCCGTCTCGGGCACATCCTCCCA
>Ga0209409_1001100_pt1 | contig 24403 bp, 21 predicted proteins | sample AD_JPNMR1_MetaG_FD_184424 | JGI IMG/M metagenome (GOLD analysis project Ga0209409, IMG submission 184424) | Active sludge microbial communities of municipal wastewater-treating anaerobic digesters from Japan - AD_JPNMR1_MetaG (SPAdes) (version 2) | ecosystem: Engineered > Bioreactor > Anaerobic...
ATGGCATTTAATATTGCAAATCTTTTCTGGCTTGTGTGTGGATTACTGTTACTGGTTATGATATGGACATTCCCGGAAGATGAAGCTAAACTTAATGCAATATTAAAAGAACGCGCTGCACAGATGAAAAAAATTTAATGATAAAGAAAATAATGGAGTAAGCCATGAATAAAAAGTTTCTAATAGCACTGATTGTTTTCATGGTCATATATATACTGGTATATTCAGTGGGTAACTTTTATATTGATTATCGCTGGTTCTCAATCTATAACCATCTGGATATATTCTGGATTCTTTTCTTTTCAAAGTTTAACGTGCAGACGTTATTCTGGGGTTTGTTCATAGGATTATTCATACTTAATTTTATTCTTATAAGGGTTCTGGGCGGCAAAGGTAGAATTTTCACAAAAAACATACTGGACAGAATACGTATTCCGGGATTTGGTACAACGCGCAACCTGTTGTTTGTCTTATTGGCTGCAGGTGTAATAGTTTTAGGTTTTTTCATGGGTTTATGGGCTTCGGCTTACTGGAAGGAATATTTAATGTATAAAAATGCAGTTCCATTTACTGGCTTCCCAAACGACCCCCTGTTTAATAAAGACATTGGATTTTATGTATTCACTCTCCCGTTCTATAAATTCATGTTCCGGTGGATACTGGTTTCATTATTAATTATAACTGTATTCTCTTTTTTCTTTCATATATTAAATAATGGCATTTTTTCGCAGGGTGGCAAGCTGGAGTTTTCTCGTTTTGCACGGGCTCATCTGTCAACACTTATGGGTTTAATAGTATTGCTGATAGCAACCGGGTATAGGTTACTGTCATATGATTTATTATTTAATAACAGGGCAAAGTTTTTTGGTGCAGGTTATACCGATGTTCATGCCAAGCTACTTGCTTATGATATATGCATAGTAATATCAGTAATTGCTGCTATTTTACTTTTTGCTAATATAATTACCCGCAGCTTTAAATTACCAGTTATTATTTTAATAACATTATTGCCTGTTTATTTTATATTTGGCACTATCTTTCCTGCGTTGCAGCAGCGTTTTATTGTTGACCCAAATGAGTTGGAAAAAGAATCACCATATATTAAATATAATATCGAATTCACTCGATTGGCTTTTGGGCTCAATACAATAAAAGAGATGCCATTTGAAAATGCAGCTACGTTAACATTGCGGGATTTAGAAAAGAGCAAGGATGTGGTCAATAACATACGGCTCTGGGATTGGCGTCCTTTAAAGCAAACATATAAACAATTACAGGGATTAAAGCCATACTATGATTTTATTGATGTAGATATAGTACGGTATACTGTAAACAATCAGAAAGTTGCACTTAATATTTCTGCACGGGAATTGGATAACAGTAAATTAACTGTTTCAAAAAATTCATGGTTAAACAATCATTTGATTTTTACTCATGGGTATGGTATTGTAGCCAGTAGAGTGGACAGAATTACGCCTGAGGGTTTGCCAGAACTTGTAGTGTATGATATACCGCCAAAATACAGGATACCGATACCTGTTGAAGTACCACAAATATATTATGGAGAGCATGATAATTCGTACATTATTACCAATACAAGAGTGACTCCTGGTGAGTTTGACTATCCGTATGGTGATGAAAATAAATATACAATATATAATGGAACAGGCGGTGATATGCTTGATTCTGTTATTAAACGGGCTATGTATGCAATAGCTTTTGGTGACTTTAATATCTTAATTTCTAATGTAATAACCAATACCAGCAGAATACATTTTCGTAGAAATATTAAAGAGATGATAAATGCCATCACTCCATTCTTATATTATGATTCTGACCCATACGTTGTAGTTGCAGGAGGTAAAATATACTGGATTATTGATGGATACACATCTTCAAATGCATTTCCGTATTCAACACCAGTACAACTGGAATATGGTGAATCAATAAATTACATACGTAATTCAGTAAAAATTGTCATTGATGCATATAACGGTAGCATTACATATTATATCTCTGATCCAGATGATCCTGTGATTAATGCATATTCCAAAATTTTTAAAAATTTATTTCTTCCCATTGATAAAATGCCTTCAGAATTGCAGGTACACCTGCGTTATCCTGAAGGTTTATTCAATCTTCAAGCACAGCAACTGTTGCGATATCACATGACAAATATAAATGTTTTTTATAATAATGAGGACCTGTGGGAAATTCCATTGCAAATATATGAAAATGAAAAAGAATATATGCATAGTTACTATCTGGTAACTGCTTTACCAGGAGAAAAAGCAACAGAATTTCTTTTAATATTGCCGTTTACACCTGCCAAGAAAGACAATATGATTGCATTTATGGTTGCCCGTTGTGATATGCCTTATTATGGCCAACTACTACTGTACACACTCCCAAAGGACAAACTTAACTTTGGGCCTATGCAGATTGAAGCACGAATAAATCAGGATGCAGAAATTTCTAAACAGCTAACATTGTGGAGTCAACGTGGTTCACGGGTAATTCGTGGCAATATGCTGGTACTGCCTGTTAAGGATTCAATCCTTTTTATTGAACCATTATATCTTAAAGCTGAAACAAGCGAAATGCCGGAGTTAAAAAGAGTTATTGTTTCATATCGAGATAAAATTGTCATGGAAGAAAATCTTTCAATGGCACTTTCACGACTATTTACCGAAGGTGGTGGAATAAGTTTTGATTATTCATCAGAATATGGGTTGAAAGATCTCATCAATAAGGCATATATGCATTTTATCCAGGCTGAAGAATATCAGCGACAGGGTAACTGGGCAAAATATGGTGAAGAGTTAAAACAATTGAAAGACACGCTGACAGCTTTACGTAATGCCAGGTAATATTTATTATAAGATAGAGGGAGTATATCATGAAAAAAATTATAATATCAGTTATTGTTATTTTGCTTGTAATACTTATTGGATTTGTAACGTATGTTGCAAATAAAACCGTACGTGTAAATGAAACTGATATACCTGGTTTTACACCAATTAAAAATGATATATTAGCAGATAAATATTGTCCATATATTATTTCAAATTCTGAATATGAGTTTCCATACGCTGTATATTACCGGGCCAGTGTGGATGATAAAGGAAATACCTATATTGCGTATCATTATTTCTGGGAACGTGAAGTCAATAATACTAAAGGTTTTGTGCCATGGCTAAGTCGAAACATTTATACCGGTGGATTAAAGCTGCAAAAATTATGTTTGGTAAACATGATATTGAAGTTATAGGTCTTATTATTGATAAGAAAAATAAGATTATGAAAGTTATCTATGAAAGCCCTGAAAATTATAATCCCAATAACTTTTCCGTTAAGCATAAAACCAATGAAATAACTCAAAATATAATTTTGCCATTACGGTTTAAAGTTGTATCCTGGAACCATTTATTTCAGCATGTTGATAGCAACTATGAATTGCAAAAAGGAGAGGTTGAGTTATTTATTAAGCCAAAATATTTTACTCAGGATTTATGGGATGAATTTACAATGTTTAAAAAAGAAGAAACAGCATTGAAACAGAACAGAGCCCATTACCCATGGGAAAGAGAATTTATAAATGAATAATGATTATGCGAATAGGGAAATTTTACCCTGTAAAATCAAGCAAAACATTAAACATTCATGATTATATTGACGTGATTGTTTACGATAATAATGGGAATGATATAGTTTTAAAATGTGAAATAGAAGATGTGGTGCAGAATGGCTTATCGTATGTGTATAAGATTTTTATACCACATCCATACAAGCCTAAATTATGAAAATCTATAGTATTATGACTGACCCATCCGTAGTGGGGCAGTGTGTATTTTAATACATTATCTCAACTTATATCCATGTTTTTCTACAAATGCAATCACCTTCTTCTGAAGATTGTCAATTTCTTCAGGTGATAACGTATGGTCTTTGGCCCTGAATGTTATTCTTAACGAAACTGATTTTTTGCCCTGTGGTATTGGTGGTTGATTATATACGGAGATAACTTCAATATCAGCAATATGTTCTTTGTCAGCTTTATATAGCATATCCACCAGAGTAGCGGCATATTCTTTTTCATCAGTCAGTACAGAAATATCAAAAGGAACATCAGGAAATTTTGGTAGTTCGTTAAACACTATATCCTGCTGTGGCAAAGATAACAGCAGATCAACATCAATGTCAAAAAGTGCAACCTGTCCTTTAATTTCAAATTCATTAGCTATTTTAGGATGAAGTTCACATACCAGTGCAACAGGTTTGTTATGTATTAAAAGTTCCAGTGAACGTACTGGATGTGCATATGGTGGCAGATTATCACTTTTTGGCTTCAAAATATAGTTGTTCCGAAATGTTTTATCAAAAACCCCTATGCAACAGGCTTTGGCATCATAAAAAACAGGATATGCAGTTTTTTTTGAATATATAACACCAGTAACCCTGGTATTTTCCTTAGCTAAATCTTTTGATAGTCTATCTTCTTTAAGGTAAATCCTGCCCAATTCAAATATTCTGAAATCATCAAAGAAGCGCTGGTTTGTTGTTATATTTACAATTACATTAGGAATAAGGCTTCTTCGCAAACGGTCCTGTTCTTTTGATAACGGATTTTTCAATTGCAATTCTTTGTTTTCGTTTAATTGTAGTTTATTGAGTAATGCTTCGCCAACGAATGAATAATTGCTAACTTCAGTCATATGGAAATCATTAACCAGAATTGACTTAATTTCTCTTTCAAACGTACGTTTAATGTTGCGTGAGGGTGGCGCACAGGGCACAAACGGTGGTTGTTCAGGAATATTATCATATCCGTATATCCTGCCAATTTCTTCAACTATATCATCAGGAATTGAAATGTCTTTTGTTGCACGATAACTTGGGACATCGATAATTAAATTATTATTATTTTTAGTTACCTTAAAATCTAATGATGTAAGAATTGATACTATAGTGTTGTCATCAATTGAATGGCCTAATTTTCTTCGGATAAAATCGGTTGTGGTTGAAATACTGACCGGTTTTGCAGGTACAGGATAGGCATCAATAATTGGTGTTACTGCTTCAGCTTCAGGACAAAGCATCTTTATCAGTTCATAGCATCGTATAATTGCAGCAGGGCATAGTTCTGGATCCAGTGATTTTTCAAAACGTATAGCTGCTTCAGTACGAAGATTGTATCTGTTTGCAGTACGGCGTATATAAACAGGATTAAAATTTGCAGCTTCAAGTACAATTGAAGTTGTGTTGTCTTCTATTTCACTGTTGCCACCACCCATAACACCAGCTAGGGCGATAGCACCGCCACTATCGGCTATTACAACATCCTCAGAAGTTAATACATGCTCCTGTCCATCCAGTGTAGTTAAATGTTCACCATTTTCAGCAAATCGCACGATGATTTCATTGCCACGCAGCTTTGAACGGTCAAAGGCGTGCATTGGTTCGCCCAATTCAGCCATAACATAATTAGTGATATCCACAATGTTGTTAATGGGGCGCATACCAATTGCTTCAACCCGTGCTTTAAGCCAGTCAGGTGATTCCTTTATGGTTATGTTATTTACCATCAATCCGCAATAACGGGGTGCACCTTCAGGATTTTTAATAGTAACTTTTAGTGTTTCTTTAGATTTAAAATCCTTTGCCAGATCATAGTTTACCGGATATTTAAATGGCTTATTAAATAACGCAGCAATCTCACGGGCAAAACCTGTATGGCTCCATAAATCTGGCCTGTGGGTAATTGATTTATTGTCTATATCTAAACGAACATCTATAAGGTTAGGGTACAGTTGTGCTAAGGTAACGCCAATGGGAGTATTTTGTGGAAATACCATAATACCCGAGTGATCATCGGATATTCCCAGTTCACGTTCCGAACACAGCATTCCTTCGGATTCAACACCTCTGAGTTTTGCTTTTGTAACGGAAAATGTTTCAGTAAATTTGGTGCCCACCGGTGCAAGTGCTACAATATCACCAGCTTTGTGATTTGGTGCACCACATACTACCTGTAACACACCCTTGCCGGTATCCACTTTACATACAGTAAGTTTATCAGCATTGGGATGTTTGGCAACTTCAAGAATCTTTGCAGTATAAATATTTTTAAGAAGTTCATGGGAATATTCAATAGAATCAATCTCAGCGGTTGACATGGTAAGCCGGTTGGCTATATCAGCCACTGGAATGTCTTTAATATCAACCATATCCTGAATAATATTTAATGAAATCCACATAATGCTAACTCCACACAAGACTTAAAATTGATAGAGGAAACGAATATCGCCGCTTAAGAAATGGCGAATATCATTAATGCCATAGCGCATCATGACAAGCCTGTTTAAACCCAGCCCAAATGCAAATCCTGACCACTTATCAGGGTCAATATTGCCATACCTGAGTACATTTGGATGAACCAACCCACATGGCAACAGTTCAACCCATCCGGAATATTTACACACACTGCAACCTTTGCCACCACATATAAGGCAGTGAATATCAAGCTCAAATCCAGGTTCAACAAAGGGGAAATATCCTGGGCGCAGGCGTATGGTGGTTTCTTTCTGGAAGATTTCTTTAAGTAATGTTTTCATAAAATAGATAAGGTGCGCTACAGAGATATCCTTATCCACCATCATTCCTTCAACCTGATAAAATGTATTTTCATGTGAGGCGTCAATACTTTCATAGCGGAAAACCCTGCCAGGACCAATGACTCTAAATGGCGGTTTAAGCCGTTCCATACCTCGTATCTGAATTGCTGATGTATGTGTTCTGAGCAGATTGCCATCTTCAGTCCAGAATGTATCCTGCATATCGCGGGCAGGGTGATACGGCGGAATGTTGAGTGCTTCAAAGTTATAGTAATCAGTTTCTACTTCAGGACCATCAAGAATTTCAAAACCCATAGAGGTAAATATGTCCTCAATTTCATACTGTATTTGCGAAATAGGATGCAGATGACCTCTGTCATAATGTTTTAATGTGCCTGGCATGGTAAGCGTAACATCCAGCCAGTCTTCCATGATAATCTTGTTTATTTGTTGTTCGGTTAAAACGGTTTTGCGATTTTCCAGAGCAGATTCAATTTTTTCTTTCAGTTCGTTGGATAGTTTGCCAATCTCAACACGTTCTTCCTGTGGCAATGTGCCAAGGGAGCGCAAAATCTGAGTCAAATCGCCTTTGCGTCCCAGGACTTTGACTCGCAACTGTTCCAGTTCATCTATCGTTGTGGCTTTGTCAATTGCGGATATTGTTTGTTTATAGAGGTCCTGAAGCTGCTTTTTCATATACATCACCTGACTAATTACAAATCTTTATTTACTATGAACTATCGCCCAAAAAAATTATTATTTTGGCGATAGTTACCGGTAAATAATTTTTAGATTTGTATTACAAAAGAACCGCTTAAAAAAAGTCAACAATATTACTATGAATTTTTATGTAAATTAACTATATGTTAACTTTACTGTTGATGCTGTGAGATATAATTAATCAGCGCATTATTCCGATTTTTTAGAAAGGTACGGAATTTTCATAAATAGTGCAGGTGCGCCATACGATACCCATAACCCCATAAACCAGTACCGTATAAAGTCAAATACATTAGATGATGGAAACACTATTTTAAGACCTTCTTTGATACCAAGAATAATGGTAATCCCAATGACAAATTTAACAAGTGCAGGTACAATTGAAAAAGTAATCTCTTCGGATTTATCATTGTTGAGTATAAAGCCAATTGCAAAACCTGATAGTACACCCAATGATTTGGCAATTTCATTTCCTGTTAAAACAATTGCGATAACAAAAGGTAGTATGACAAAAAAGACAACTGCAGGAATTATCCCTGTATTCCATAACCTGTCATAGTGTGGTATCAGGGCAATAACACAAAGAAAAATAACAGTGCCCAAGATTATACCACCAGCAACATCGCCTAAAAAATGTACACCTAAATACAGTCGTGAATATGAAATCGCAATAATCAAAAATAATGAAAATATGGTAAATAATCGATGCTTAACAACATAGGCCAATGTTCCCCAGAACACTACTGCGCTTTGAGCATGACCACTGGGGAATCCAGGGCTATTAACGGGACAATACATACGGTTTAATTCTGCTATTTGTGGAGCAAGGTTTGCAGCATCCGGCCTTGGATTGATAAATAAAAATTTTGCAATATCGTTAATTGCGGCAGATAGTAAAAATGCAATACCAACAATGGTTGCAATGCGTTTATTGACACACCAGAATAAAAATGGTATCACAAGAATATAAAACATCTCATTGCCTAACTGAGTAAAAGCCACCATAATAAAATCAAGCCATTTCCCAGCATATAGATGTATCTGGTTTAACGTTTGTTCACTGAAAAGTAACTGGTTGGTAAAAAACATAATGTTCACCTCTAAAATATGTATTATTCTAAAAGATTATCCAGCGCATATTTTGCTGCGCCTATTGCTGCTGTGTAATTACCGTATGACGTTACACAATAGTGAATATCTTCCTTCATGCCTGGTAAGGCCAGCGTTTGTACACCTTGAATAATGTGTGGCATAAAAAATTCATGTGCGCCTGATAATCCTCCACCAAGTATCACTGCCTCAGGATTGAATATATTCACTAAATTTGCAATACCAATTCCAAGGTATTGTCCAATTAAATTAAAAATATACAATGCCAGAGCATCCCCTTTTTGTGCTTCTTCAAACACCAATTGTGCTGTTAATGACTCCTGTGTCATGCGTTTTGTAATTGTTGAATCAGGATACATGCTTATATGACTTTTTGTAAAATTGACAACCGCAGTTGCTGAACCATAGCATTCAAGGCAGCCTTTTCTTCCGCATTTACACAGCAGCCCATTATAATCAATAGTTGTATGGCCAAATTCCATTGCACTGCCAGCCCGGCCAGTGTAGGGCACGCCGTCAATAACCGCACCACCTCCAATGCCCGTACCCAGCGTAAGCATTATCCAGTTTTTAAAATGTTTGCCATTGCCAAGCCACAGTTCGCCAAACACAGCGCAGTTTGCATCATTCTCAAGAAAAGTTTTACATCCTGATAATTTCTGTATTTGTTGCACCACAGGATAATTTTTCCACCATGGAATATTGGGACTTGTGATTACAATACCTTTGTGTTTATCAATAGCGCCTGCTGAGCCAATGCCTATCGCCTCAATTTCATTGTTATTTGTGTGCGATAGTTCCTGTAAAATGGTAATGCACTGTATAATATATTGTTCAGTTTCCAATATAGCTTTTCCTGTGGGAACCGACGTTTGTGCACGTATAACGCCGGTGCTATCGACAATAACGCCTTTAATATTTGTGCCGCCTATATCAAGACCTATGACCATAGAATGACATCCATCATGAAATTAAACTGCATAGTACCACAAAACATTGTAAGGGCAATCATTTTTTGTGTTGGTGACATACGAGCACATGGAATATTATTTTACAGTAACAGTTGATTGAATACGATTATGTAATTGTACTGGAATCTTTATAATTGTTTGATAATCCATAGTGTTAATATAATTATCTGATACTTTTTCAACCAGTGATTGTACTGCAATGATATCTGTTGTTGCATTAGCATATACAAAAAAATAATGAATTGTATTATTATTTTTTATAGAAACACCACATGTTGCATAAGGTGGGGCAAATACAGGTGGCTTACTGTATATCTGATAAATCTGACCATATACTGTTGCTACAAAATAACGGCCAGTATTTTCTATAATCAGCGATAGTTCAACAAAGGGATAGCCATTATTTGATTTCTGCAGGCATTCCAGTATAATATTTGTGGACTGTATATCAGGGATTTGTGACTGTTCTGGAGGTGGTGATTGTAACACCTGCTTACTACAATGTAAGCAAATGGTTATGAGCAAGGAAAGTATTGTGTAAATGATTTTTTTTGACATATAGCAATGTTTATAATAAAATTTTAATTAATATGATTGATAGTATAGTAACGTTGTAAAGTATTATTTAGATTATTTAGAGTTTATAAAGCTCCTGTATATATGGATGTATTTATTAAGTCATTGCGAGCGCAAGCGAAGCAATCCCGGAATATGGTACAGAAAAGATTGCTTCGGCACTGCGTGCCTCGCAATGACAATGAGGGCACGTCATTGCAAGCGCAAGCGTCAACAATCTCATTGTTTACGCCAGCATATAATGAAATATATTTTTTATCTTGACAATTATATTGCTATATTAATATTGTTAAAGTCTTAAAAAAATCATTAATAATAATTAGAAGGGATGTGATTACAAAATGCCAGTACCTTTAGAAGTTGAGGTAACAGACGGTGATTTGGAGCGTGCGTTTAAAAATCTGAAAAAACGCATGGCTTTTGAAGGTATCTTTAAGGAGCTAAAAAGGCGCCGATACTATGAAAAGCCAAGCGAAGAAAAGAAGCGCAAAAAGGAAGAAGCCGAAAGACGCCGTTTGAAAAAGATCAGAAGATTTGAAACGCAGACAAAACAACGCCGTTTTGTTGCAAAACCATCTGGCAGAGGTGGATCTTCACAGGACGAGTAATGCTAAACTACATACGTGAAGCCAGTAAAAAATCCGGCAATTGCCGGATTTTTTGTTTATAATTGATACTCAAAGGGCTCTAAATAAAATTGGTTGACAAGTGTTAAGTTATTATATATTAAATTGATAAGAGCTATGTAGTGTAATACAAAAATTTGTAACATGGTAATAATGATGACGAAAGAAGAAATTTTAAAAGCAGCTAAATCTATAATAGTTGAAGAATTGCAAAAATTTGGTTATACCGTACTTGAAGTTTATTTATTTGGAAGCCGTGCTAAAGATAGAGAAAAACCTGATAGTGACTGGGATTTTCTTATAATAGTTGATGATGAAATTGACTTTCCACGTAAAAAAGAAATCACAATGTTAATACGAAGGCGATTAGTAAAATTAGATATTTCTTCAGATTTGATTATACAATCATATAATATAAAAAAAACCAGAGAAAATAATATAGCATACTTAACCTATTATGCTATAAGGGAAGGTATTCCCTTATGAAAAATGCTGATATTCGAAATTGTATGTTAAATGAAGGTTTTATATTACATGATCAGCAATAAATTTAAAGTTCATACATAATGTCATTCTTCAGCTTTAATCCCCAATTGTCTGAGTGTTTCCAGTATCCTGTTTTCATAATCATACTCTGAAATAGAACCTTCACTGGCTTTAATTTTAAATATTTTCACAAAATCCTTTCCCTATAGAAATTATTATTGTAATATTGTAATATATATTATAATAATGCACAAAAAGTGATATGGGGGTTGCCGTTGTATGACACATCCTGAATTTATGCAAAAATATAAGCTCAAAAATCATGTGCGGATTGTAACCGCTGCATCGCTATTTGATGGGCATGATGCTTCCATTAATATTTTCCGGCGCATCATGATTGGAACAGGTGCCGAAGTCATTCACCTTGGTCATAACCGATCAGTGTGGGAAATTGTAAAAAGCGCACTGGAAGAGGATGTTCAGGCAATTGCGGTTACCTCATACCAGGGTGGACACGTTGAGTTTTTACAGTATATGTATGATTTACTCAAAGAACACAATGCAGCCTCAATTAAAATCTTTGCAGGTGGTGGGGGCACAATTTTGCCTCATGAAATTAAAGAGCTTGAAGCATACGGTATTTGCAAAATCTATTCCCCTGATGATGGCAGGGCAATGGGGCTACAGGGAATGATTAATGACCTGCTTTCCAAAAGTGATTATCCTGTTGGTAATATTAATAATTTTGATATAGAAGGAATTAAAAAAAAGAATATACGGGCGATAGCAACCGCAATCTCTGCCTGTGAAAATTTTAAGGAGCTTGTAAAAGATGATATTGCTACCGTGCAACAATTAACTGCTGATGATAGCACGCTTGTTGTGGGGATTACCGGAACTGGTGGCAGCGGGAAATCATCACTTATTGATGAACTGGTCCTACGATTTCAACAGTCCAATCCTGATAAAACAATAGCCATACTTTCGGTTGATCCAACCCGGCAAAAAACAGGTGGTGCACTTTTAGGCGATAGAATCCGAATGAATGCTATCTATCACCCCAATGTATATATGCGCTCACTTGCAACACGTGGCTCAAAGACTTCGGTTTCAAACACTATTAGCGATGCACTACACATTATGAAACTGGCAGGGTATGATTTGATTCTACTTGAAACATCAGGTATTGGACAGGCACAGACCGATGTGCTGGAATACAGCGATATATCCATGTATGTTATGACACCCGAGTATGGTGCAGCAACACAACTGGAAAAAATTGATATGCTTGATTATGCCGATATTGTGGTCATTAATAAATTTGATAAACTGGGAGCGCTGGATGCATTGCGTGATGTAAAAAAACAGGTACAGCGTAACAAAGAAGCCTTTGATATTTCACCTGATGAAATGCCGGTGTTTGGAACTATCGCAAGTCAATTTAATGATGATGGAGTCAATGTATTGTTCAATCATTTAATACATACAATAAACGCAAAAAGTAAAACACAATTTGCAGTATATACTGCAGATAAACAAAAAAAAGACATTCTGTATATAGTTCCACCCGAACGTAGCCGGTATCTTTCTGAAATTGCTGAAACAATACGAAAATACAATAATAAAGTGCAGGAAGAATCACTAAAAGCACAATATTGTTTCAGTTTAAAAAACAGTATTGAATATTATGAACAGCATGGTGGTGATGCAAAAATTTTGAAAGATTTACATCAAAAGTATAACGAAGCATATTCGTCATTAGATGAAGAAAGTAAAAAGATTTTGCAGCAATGGGAAGATAAAAAGAAAAATTATCAGGGTGAATATTATACATACAAAGTTCGCGGTAGAGAAATTAAGGTAAAGGCTTTTACACAGTCACTATCGCACACAAAAATTCCAAAAGTGTGTATGCCAAAATTTAAAAACTGGGGCGATATTATTGAATGGAGTATGCAGGAAAATGTGCCGGGTGAATTTCCGTACACTGCAGGTGTGTATCCTTTCAAGCGTGAAGATGAAAACCCAACCCGAATGTTTGCAGGTGAAGGTATTGCCGAACGTACCAATAAGCGATTCCATTATCTTTCGTATACTATGCCGGCGGTGCGGCTTTCAACTGCATTTGATTCAGTTACATTATATGGTTGTAATCCTGATAAGCGTCCTGATATCTATGGCAAAATTGGCAATTCAGGTGTATCGATTTCAACGGTCGATGATGTAAAACGTTTATATTCAGGATTTAAGCTGACTGATCCCAATACATCGGTAAGTATGACCATTAATGGGCCTGCACCAATTATGGCTGCATATTTTTTTAATGCCGCAATAGATCAGGAATGTGAATTATATATTCAGCAAAATGGCTTAACAGATGAAGTAAAAAGAAAAATACAGGAATTATATCAAAAGCGTAATGCTACACCACCAGTATATAGAGCAGCACAATTGCCTGATGGACACAATGGATTGGGGCTACTGCTTCTGGGTATTCCCGGTGATATGGTTGTACCAGCTGAAGTATACCACAACATTAAGAATCATACACTCAGGACCGTGCGTGGCACTGTACAGGCTGACATACTGAAAGAGGAACAGGCACAGAATACCTGTATATTTTCAGTTGACTTTGCTTTAAAACTTATGGGTGATATGCAGGAATATTTTGTTAAACATAAGATCAATAATTTTTATTCAGTTTCTATTTCTGGATATCATATTGCCGAAGCAGGTGCAAATCCAATAACGCAATTAGCATTTACACTGGCAAATGGTTTTACGTATGTGGAGTACTATTTAGCACGTGGTTTACACATTGATGATTTTGCTCCCAATTTATCGTTTTTCTTTTCAAATGGGCTTGATCCTGAATATTCCGTTATTGGAAGAGTTGCTCGCAGGATATGGGCAAAAGCCATGAAATATAAATACGGTGCTAATGAGCGCTCGCAATTGCTGAAATACCATATACAGACTTCTGGCCGATCCCTGCATTCACAGGAGATTGAATTTAACGATATCCGCACCACATTGCAGGCCCTGTATGCAATATACGATAACTGCAACTCACTGCATACTAATTCGTATGATGAAGCCATTACCACACCCACTGAAGAATCAGTACGAAGAGCACTAGCAATACAGATGATTATTAATCATGAATATGGACTTGCAAAAAATCAAAATCCACTGCAGGGTTCTTTTATCATTGAAGAATTGACCAATTTAGTTGAAGAAGCTGTTATTGCTGAATTTGACAATATAAGTGCTCGTGGTGGCGTACTGGGTGCTATGGAAACAATGTATCAGCGTAACAAAATACAGGAAGAATCCCTGTACTATGAAAATAAAAAAATGTCAGGAGAGTTGCCTATCATTGGCGTTAATACATTCCTTTCTAAAAACGGAAGTCCTATTCAAATTCCTGATGAAGTGGTACGGGCAACTCCTGAAGAAAAAGATACTCAGCTTGCTTCACTGGAAGCATTTCATGCTGTATGGAAACAGGAATCAACAGTAGCTTTAGAAAAATTAAAAACTGCTGTGAAACAACATGAAAATGTGTTTGAAACATTAATGGATGTTGCAAAATATTGTTCATTAGGCCAGTTAACCGGTGCCCTGTATAGCGTTGGTGGTATGTACAGGCGCAGTATGTAAGTTATGGATAATGAACTTATTTGATAAAAACACATACATTCCCTTAGCAGAGCGGATGCGCCCCAAAACTATTGAAGAGTTTGTGGGGCAAAAGCATTTGCTTTCAAAAGGGAAGTTACTGTATTCTATCTTTGAACAAAAGAAAGCTCTGTCGCTTATCCTGTGGGGCGATCCTGGAACCGGCAAAACCACTCTGGCTCATCTCATTGCCAGTGCCTGTAATATGGATTCATATTTTATAAGCGCTATCTCGGCCGGGGTAGCTGACGTACGTAAGGTTATTGATAAGGGGAAGGCCAATAGAACTGCAGGTGTTCAAACACTCCTTTTTATTGATGAAATTCATCGCTTTAACAAGGCTCAACAGGATGCCGTTCTTGGTGCAGTAGAAAATGGTGACATTGTTCTGATTGGGGCAACAACGGAAAATCCGTCTTTCAGCATCATAGCGCCATTATTGTCACGAACCCGCGTATTGCGGCTGTATCCATTGCAGGAGGATGATTTGCGGGCGATAGTTACTGCAGCAATAGCCAATGACCAGGAACTATCGCACAAAAATATAACGCTTGATGAAGCTGCACTGGATGCACTGGTACAGCTTGCAATGGGTGATGCCCGACGTGCACTGAATATACTTGAGGCTGCGGCATTTCTGAAAGGGCAGGGCACAATTGATAAGGATACAGTTTTTGAAGCCTACAAGGAACAGAGCATTGCATATGACAGGGCTGGCGATAAGCATTACGATACTATTTCGGCGTTTATAAAATCATTACGTGGCTCTGACCCCAACGCTGCGGTGTATTACCTGGCACGCATGCTTGTTGCAGGGGAAGACCCTGAGTTTATTGCACGGCGTATGGTAATATTTGCTTCTGAGGATGTAGGGAATGCGTATCCACTGGCGCTTACTGTTGCAACAAGTGGGATGCTGGCTGTGAAAAATGTTGGCTTGCCTGAGTGTGAAATTATACTTGCCCACATGGCAACATTTTTAGCATCGTGTCCTAAAAGTAATGCAAGTTACATGGCACTGGTTAATGCCAAAGAAATTGCGTCAAGTGATGTACATGAAATTCCGCTCTACCTGCGTAATGCTCCCACACAACTCATGAAGCAGCTGGGATATGCAAAAGGCTATAAATATCCTCACGATTATCCAGGACATTTTGTTGATGAAGAATATCTTCCCAAAGAAATAAAAGATTTGATTTTTTACGCACCTTCTGAAGAAGGGAATGAAAAGAATATAAAAGAACGGCTTACCAGACTGTGGCCAAAAAAGTACAAGAAGGAGAAAGGTGAATGAACGATAACCAAAGATTATTTGAAATTTTATACCAGAAGTCATTTATGTACAGGGACAATCCGCCATTTACACTGGTTAGTGGCAAACAAAGTCCTTATTACTTTGACTGCAAGGCAACAACACTTGATCCTGAAGGTTGTATTTTAGTAGGCAGGTGCATGTTTGAATTAATAAAGGATTTACCAGCTGATGCAATTGGTGGGTTAACATTAGGTGCCGATCCCATTTCATTGTCAACGGCTATGCATGCGTTTGCTCAGGGCAAGGTTTTGTATCCACTAATTGTCAGGAAAGAACCAAAGAAACATGGCACTCAAAAGTGGATAGAAGGCAATACGGCTAATGTAAAAAACGTCATTGCCATTGATGATGTAATCACCACCGGTGGTTCCACCATCACTGCAATTGAACGGTTGACTGAATCAGGGCTCAGCGTCATTGCCGCAGCAGTTATTATTGACCGCGAAGAAGGTGGACGTGAAGCAATAGAAGAAAAAGGGATTACAGTACTATCGTTATTTAAACGTTCTGATTTTGATAAAAAACGGTTGGAGTAAAATTAAAAGAGGCGGTAGATAACCGCCTCTTTTTTTTAATAATTAAAAATAGTATAACAAACCAACATTTAGTTTGACAATAGTTGTGTCTCTGTCAGCAATGTCATGCCATAAATACCGCAATTCAAGCATAAGTTTCCATGGACCACTTAAATCAAAATCAACACCTGCAAATCCTTCAATACCTGCGTCTGAATCATCATTATTGGTTCTGTCATCATCAAAACTGTAGTAGTTCAACGCTGGACCAAACCCTAAGAATGGTGAAAATTGTTTTTTGCCCATAAAGAACCAGTACCAGTCTAGATGAATGCCATACACATCAGCATATTCAAAATTGGCATCTTCATTTTCCAGTGACAGGTAATCAATACCCGGCCTGAACTGCAGATTATTAAATAAAAATGTACCAAGATCAAAAACAATACCAATATTCCATGTGTCATCAAATGCATCTGCATAGTCATCATACATCTTTGAGTATCCACCTTTGATGCCTATGCCAGCAGCAAAAACACTGGAAGCTGTAAAAAATACCAGTAACACAAGTAATATCTTTTTCATATAACCTCCTGAAATAGTTATTTTACAATATATATAGTAAAAGGTTATATAGTTAAAAGTGCAAGTAAAATTTGTGTTATAAAATAAACATTTTAAAACATGAATTTAGTTCTACAAGAAAATATATATATTGCTGAATACATAGAATATATAATTCATTATTTTACAATAAGAAATAATTTTATGAATTATTACTGTTTTTTTTTTGTAAGTTTTTTAACACTTTTTTTACCAATAACGGCTTTTGCTTTAATATACAATTTTTCAGCCGAAAGTTCTATTGCCCGATCAATATATTTTGATGCTGCAATATAATCGCCATTTTTGTATGCATATTTTGCCATAAGGTAATTTAAACGGTGAAAGCACATATCAATCTTTGAGGCTTTTTTTAATACATGGAATGCATCGTTATACCTGTGTTTTTTTGCGTAATAATGCGCTAAATCAATATATGCACCAATAAAATTTGGATTGAGTTCTATTGATTGCTTTACAAGCTCAATAGCTTTATCGTAAAATCCCTGTGAAGCCCATTGTAATGCCATTTCATACAGGTCTTCAGATTCAATGTCATCATAATGCTTTGGCATATAGTACCTATCTGAGTTAACATAACAAATTTTATTTTCTGAATTCTACAGGCACCGATGATTTTATATCGATAGTGAATGTATAATAATTATTTGAGAATGCTGATATTTTCAGGCGATAGTTCCCTTTAGTAAGTCTTTTCAATGGATCATTTTCATCACTGCATATGAAAATATTGCTTTGGAAGCGCCAGTTTATATCAAAATTTCTGGCAAATTCAGTATATATTGGCTTAAGTGGTTTTACAGGATATAACGATGTATCAACTAATGCTTCCAGTATAAATGCACAGCGAAATCGTTTGCCGTTTCTGTCCTGTGCAATAACAGAAATATCAAGACAACGGGTGTTATCAAGAAGCTCAAAAAAAAGTTCGTACGTTGGAGTTTTATCAATGCGTTCTTTGCTTTTGGGCAATGTGAGTGTATCTGACGTAGTGGAATATAGCTGTGTTTTTTGTTGAGCTAACTGTATGGTTGAGCATGAAATAAATGGTAGAGATATAAGCAAGCCAGATAATATAACAAAACTACGCAATTGTATCATAAATAACCAGTAATAATCTCTTTGAAATTATCATACACTCTTGGTTGTACCACAGAATACCTGTACTGTATTAAAAATACATGCATTATGTTTTAAACCATTTTACCTTTCATTGAAAGTTTATCGTTAGATAATACTACTATACACCATGGTATATTATGTCCATTTTTTTTAAATTAAAAAATTGAGTAGTATAATATCAAAACGTTTCATGTAAAAAAATAATTATAACTATTGTTTATTTCATCTGTGAACATAAAGTGCAATAGCATCCTCAGCAGTTATGAATTTTTCAATCTTTTTGCTTTCAACATTATAGATAAAAAGTCCATTGTAACCATCAGTATTTCCATAAGCAGCAACTATAATGTGTTTGCTGTCAAGACAATCTATCTTAAATGTTCCTGTAGTTCCCAGGAACAATACCGTGGTAAAGTCCATTGGCCCTTTTATATGTAACAGATTATATGTTCCGCTAACGAATATTATAGCATACATTTTATCATCATCAGTAATTGCAACATCAACGACATTGCTCCATGCAGTAGTGTCATTATAATTTATATCTACACTACCATTAGTTCTAAAGATAGAATCATTTCCACCGTTATACCATACATAAAAATAATTTTTAGTTCTAAAACCACCCAGATATGTTCCAGACGTTGGAGGAGTACTTTGAAAAGATTGCATCAGCTCAACACCAGTACCATTAAATCTATAAAAAGAATAATTAGAGCCAGTATCAAATACGTATACTTCCCCATCATAGCCATTGAAGATTCCTTGTATTGATGATAGTCCAAGGGGTACACTTACCCAGCCAGCCATAGAATCATGTAAAATGGATAATGAAGATGTTGATTCTCTACAAATAAAATTGTCATGGTATCCAATTACGTTTGTACTTGCAGGATAAGCAGCATATACCAACCACGATGTTAAATCGTTATTAGAAATGTAGGTATTGGTGCTGTCATATACTATAATTGTAAGATTATTGGCTGACACTCCCTCTGAGCCTGCTGAAAATACAAAATTACTGGTATAAATTTTATCATATTCAGGATGGGCTATTGCCAATCTATATGTTGTGCCATTAAAAATGAGAGCATAAGCTGTTCTTGATTTTCTACTTGCAATGTCATACATGTTCAGACGATCACAGGCAGTTATACTTGATACTACTATAATTGATATCAGTGCTATGAATAATTTTTGTATCATATTATTTATACCATTGTTTAGTTAAAAAAATATTATATAGTAATAATATAGATAATTCAACAATAATTCAATATAAAAATATTTTTTAAACACCATTTATTCATAAACATTATAAAGTAAAATCAAGGTGACCATTTGTGTACTACAGCAGGGAAAAGCGGGAAATAAGAATATCTGTTTACCAATATTGTTATAATTTAATGGTGTATAGTATATATTATTGTAACTGAAATATATCAGTATTGGCAAAATTAAAGTATTTTATAAAAATAATTTTTTTATTGCAATTATTATACTAAATATTATCTTTGAAAGAAATTACAAAATATAAGGATGATTTACATAATGAAAACAAAATATTTAATCGCAACCATGATAGCTGTATTAATTTTTTCTGTAGCAATAGTAATATCTGCTGAACAGAAAAAGAAACCAACCTCTGCACGTGAAATATGCCATAGAAAATGTCAGGAGGAGATGGATAAATGTGTTGAAGAAAAAGGAATTAATCGCATTAAATGTGCAAAACAATATGATGAGTGTATAGATAGCTGTAATGCTTTATTAAATGAATAGTGCAAAAGTAGTATGCATAACATCCCCGGTGTATGTGACGTTTTAACCGAAGTGCAGCGGAGGTGAAAATGTGCCGAAGCGCAAGCAACCAATGTGCGCCGCGTATGACGCCGCGTTATACTAAAGCGGCGTGCATTATCATAGCCACCCGAAGCAATATAAGTAATGACACTTAGCCTGTCGAAGTGACGTATTGTTGCGTTTTTAAGTAAAGAAATTGAATTCTTACAATCCGAGTTCTTTAAAAATACAAAAGGTATATAAATGCATATTCAAGAATAAAGTGCAACACAAAATAGAAAACATGTTGCCTCATACACAGCACACACTTTAAATTGGGCGTCCCAACAACAAAAACTAAAAAGGAGCTATGATGCATTATACTCATATACAATGATGATAAAGAATTGTCATCAAAACAATGCTTTATACCAAAGGAGTATCTTTACGGGAAATATCGTGTAGATGAGGGAGACATCACGCAACAATAAACAGAGCAATAAGGCTGAATGCAACACATGGATATAATGAGTATTGTTCAAAGCGTTTGTCCATTTCATTTATTTTTACTTCCATTCGTATTATACGATCTCTATCATCTAATGTATAATGGACCTCCTTTGCATAGGTAGAACCCGCAATAAAAATAATTGATATTAACAATATTATTGGATAACATACTTTCACAAATCTATTCCTCATTTTATAAATATACTTATATTATATTATGCTTTCAATTATATTTTTTTAATTGCAGCAATCATAAAAAAGGGCTGACTGATGTAAGCCGCCCTTTTTAACAGAATAAGGTTAATGTACAGTTACTATCGCCTGCATGTTATAAGATAATAGAGGCGCTACAATGAACACACATACCCAAACTCATTATCATACCAGAAGTTGAGGTCAACCATTGTGTAATAGTTATCACCACGTTTTGTAGTCCTGTGATGCGTAAACTCCGCATCATAGATAATGGAATACGTACTGCCGATACTATCTGAACTAATAAGCTGCTTTTTAAGAATAATACATGATGTCAGGAAAATATCCCTATAATTTTTAAAAATTATAGTTGCACAATTAATGACATGATGAAACTAATTGCATTCTAAACGTGCACAATCAACAATTTTTTTATAATCCAAAATATTAAAAGGTGTTCTTGATGTATTTAGATTCATTGGAAATATTTGGCTTTAAATCCTTTGCCGACAAAACCAAAATTAATTTTGAAAAGGGCATTACCGCAATAGTTGGACCCAACGGTTGCGGCAAATCTAATATAGTTGATGCCATAAAGTGGGTATTGGGTGAAAAGCAGGCAAAGAATATCCGCGGCGATAAAATGGAAGATATCATATTTGCTGGCACCGATCAGCGAAAACCTCTGTCATTAGCTGAAGTATCGCTGGTAATTAATAACACCAACCGCATTTTAAATATTGATTCTGATACGGTGACAGTTACACGAAGGGTTTTTCGTGACGGTGAATCTGAATACATGATAAATAAATCACCGGTTCGACTTAAAGATATTGAAGAACTGTTTCTTGATACTGGCCTTGGGAAGGCATCCTATTCGGTCATGGAGCAGGGCAAGATTGACCTTATACTTTCAACTAAGGCTGAGGATCGCCGCTATATTTTTGAAGAAGCTGCCGGTATTTCACGATTCAAAGTTCAGAAAAAAGAATCATTAAAAAAGCTGGAAGATACCACAGTTAACCTTGAACGACTTAATGATATTATAAAAGAGATTGAACGTGAAAAGGATTTTAAGTCAAAACAGGCAGAAAAAACCAAAATATATTTTAGCTTACGTGAAAAATATAAAAAGAACGATATAGCTTTACAGATTTTACGGTACAGGGACTTTCAAAAGAAACTGCAAAAGGTTTCTGAAGACCGCCAGCGAATTTTTGATGAACGCGAGGAGTTATCAAAAAAGGTTGCTTTAATTTCCTCTGAAAATGAGAACGATGAAAAAAGAAAAAATGACATTCAACTGCAGCTTTTTGAATGGGATAAAAAACTGCATACATATACTGTAAAGGTAGAAGACATTGATGGTAAAACTACTCGTAATAAACAATTGATACAGCAACAGCAGCAGCGAATTGCAACCACTCAGCTGCGCATTCAGGAAATTGAAGAGGCAATTAAAAAACTTACTGAGGAAAAAGAAAAAAACATTGAACAAAGCCACACTATCATTAAAAATATTGCCAGTGATAAAGAGCAGCTTGAAAACCTTTATGCACACCGTAAAAAGAAAATTCAGAATATCCATAACTATCGCGATACCATTGAACAAAAAAAACATGCCATTAAAGACCTTGAAAGTGAGGTAAAGAAATTACGTGAATCGTTGGAGGTAGTTATCAAACAACTGGTTGATGCTATTGAAAAGCGCAAACATGAATTGGAATCTTCTGAAGCAGAGCGTGAACAGGTGCGTGAACGCATCCACGCTGCATTAACAGGTGCTGAGGAAAACTTACAAAAGGGATTGCATAACCTTTCGCTCAATCTGGTACATGAAGCAATTGAAGTGTTGCAAAAAATTGATTTTATTGCATTAAAACATGATATACAGCTTTTTGAAAATTATGAGGATGGTTTCAGGTCAATACTGTTTGATAAAACAGGTATCCATGCACAAAAAGAACAACTTGATTCAAGTATTCATAAGGCAAGTGCTGATATTGAACAGTTACGAAATGATATAAGCCAGTTAGAAATAAGTATCCGTAATGAACAGGAAGAGCTTGAAGAAGTTAATAACATGATAACTCGCGTTGAAAAAGATTTATCAAAGAACGAAAATGAAAAAGCATGGATTGATAAGCATATACAAACTATAGAACGGCAGATTACCGAAGATACCAAGCAAAAGACTCACCTGGAAAATGAAATTCAAAAAATACAGCAGCAGATTGATGATCTCACAAAAGAAATTGAACAGTGGCAGAATAGCCTTGTGGAATTTAATGAAAAAAGCAATGAGTTGAAGCAACAGATCCATGAGCTTGTTGCAAAGCGTGATGAAATAGAAAAACGTATCATTGGCCGTAAACAATCATCAAAAAAAGATATGGAACAATTACAACGCCTGGCCGACCGTATCAGTGCACTTGACAAAAACATTGTTGAATTTCAATTCAGGCTAAATTCCATAGAGGAGTATCTCTGGACAGAATATGAAACACGTATTGCTGATACAAAAATACCGGTTGATGAATCAATGTATGAAAGCATAAACAACGAATTGCAGGATATAAAAAGACAAATACAGGAGCTTGGTCCAATTAACAACCTGGCTATTGAAGAATATAAAGATTTAAAGAAGCGCTTTGAATATTATATTGAGCAGAAAAAGGATATTGAAAAAGCACGTGAGGATATACTTTCAGTTATTGCTGATATTAATAAACAATCAGTGGATTTATTTTTACAAACATTTAAAGAAATTCAGAAAAACTTTCAGGAAATATTTAAACAGCTTTTTAATGGCGGTGAAGCTATCATTGAATTGACCGATCCTGAAAATATTTTAGAAAGCGGTATTGAGATTATTGTCCGTCCGCCAGGAAAAAAGAATAAAAACATCAATATGCTTTCGGGCGGCGAGCGTTCAATGATTGCAATTGCCCTTTTATTTGCAACGTATATGGTAAAGGCATCGCCATTCTGTTTTCTGGATGAGATTGACGCAGCACTTGATGAAGAAAATATTGGACGCTTTATCAGGCTTGTTCAGAAATTTTCAAAATCAACACAGTTTATCATTGTTACTCATAATAAAAAAACAATGAGTGTATGTGATTCAATTTTTGGTGTAACAATGGAAGAACCAGGTGTTTCCAAGGTACTATCTGTTAAACTTGAAACAGCGTATGCAATGACAAAGTAAAAAATAAAAAAGGAGCCAGGGTGGAACTTAAACGCCAGTTAGGACTTTATACCGGAATACTTGTTATCATTGCCGATATGATAGGCACCGGAATCTTTATGACCACCGGTAATATTTTAGGCATTACTCAGAATGCCTTCATTGTTATGCTACTATGGATTATTGGTGGTGTGGTGGCGCTATGTGGTGCATTAAGCTACAGTGAGTTAGCTACTATATGGCCTGATGCTGGTGGTGAGTATGTGTACCTGAAAAAAATATTTGGTAACCTTCCAGCATTTTTAACAGGGTGGGTTTCACTGTTAGTTGGATTTACTGCACCCGTTGCTACAAGTTCCATGCTAC
>Ga0209409_1001116_pt1 | contig 24189 bp, 21 predicted proteins | sample AD_JPNMR1_MetaG_FD_184424 | JGI IMG/M metagenome (GOLD analysis project Ga0209409, IMG submission 184424) | Active sludge microbial communities of municipal wastewater-treating anaerobic digesters from Japan - AD_JPNMR1_MetaG (SPAdes) (version 2) | ecosystem: Engineered > Bioreactor > Anaerobic...
TCGATGGGGGCCATTTTTTTAACAAAGTTCACGATAGATTGTTGCTCATTTTTGTCTTTGCAGTAGCAAAGCAAGAAAAATCTTCCCTGAGATAGAATCTCGATTTTTTCTTGAATGGCCCGGGGGTCTGCAACAATTACAACAATTTTCTTTTTTGCACCATCAAGCAACTTGTCAAGAATACTGATGGCTTCAGGTGTATTTGGATCAGGTCTCCAGTTGTAGGTCGTAAGATATTCAATACTGGAAATATTTTCCATCTGATGATATGACTGAGTATGGACATGAAGAAAACCGCCGCCGAATCTTTTAAAAACCTCGTTGGTATACGGCACGCCAAACTCTTTATAATGTTGCGGTGAAAGAAGCCCGGCTGCATCCTCGCTTAAAAATGAGAGGCATCTTTCCATCCACAAAAAGCCAGCTATGTTTCCATAATTTTCATTCTTAACATTATTTTCTATCAGTTGATATACCCATTTCAGGGCTTCATCGCAGCGTTTTATCAATGTATGTACTTTATCAGGGCACTCGTAGACATCAAGAAAAAATTCAGAACCCCTTAAAATAAATGCTAATTCAAGAGGAGAATGATATCCGGATAGATATACATAGCACTTATTCTTCATTCTTTTTGTGGCATATTGAAGCCCGGTAAGAGCAATATCAATGAATTCATTGTCCTTTTTCCATGGGAAGTTTATTGTTTCTTCTATTGTTTTTCCAACAGGTTCTATCCAGGATGTGTTTGCACCAAACCTCAAGGAGCCAAGAATCATACCCGCAAATATTCCGGAGCCATACCGTAAAGCAAGTACTGGTATTGAATCGTCAGGGTAATCACTTCTGTATCTGTAAAGTTTTTCTTCCCTATCACAAAGAAGTTTCGGAAGTAATAATACATTTTTTTTGAAATCAATTTCTTCAAGTTGAGGAACTTTGACTGAATTTACAATTTCTTCTTCTTCTGGCAAAAAAGTGTAAATGAGACAACCCTTTTTTGCTGATTGAAGTTTTTTATGCCTTTCAAGAGTTTCAGCAAAATTCTTCTTAAATTCAAAATCATTAGTACTCATGATTACCCCTTATCAATTCATTGACAATGGTAACGTAAATGGCTGCACTCCACTGATAATCGGTGATTGTTCTTGTCCAGCCCTTTGTTCCGAGCCAGTCCTTTCTCGGAAGGTCTTGTGGCGGAATATCGTTGTCAGGGTCGTAAAACTCAAAAATAGAACCCCTTTCCTTATACCATTTTTCAATCGCATTTTTTGTTTTTATTAGTAGCTGTTTTGCTGTTTTTTGGAATCCATATTTTAATAGTCCTCTGTACACAAGAAAATTGTAGTTCAACCATGTTCCTCCCCTCCACATGTCCTTGCAAAAGGATTTTTCATTTTTCGCAGTTGATGGAATCGGGAAATCTGTCCAGAAGACATTTTTATTAATCAGGGCTTTGTGAATCTGACTGGCTTTTTTCACATTAGGCACTTCTGCAAGCAACGGAAGAAAAGAGGCCGGTGTTTTTACTCTGATAAACTGGCCATTTCGTCTTCTGTCATAATAAAATCTATCTTCCTGGTCCCATAAGAATCGATCGACAAGTTTTTTCTTTTCCTCTGCGAGTTTTTTCCATATCAAAGATTCTTCCTTTTTCTTCAGGATTTCTGCTATTTGAGAAAGACAGTTCATTTCATTGATGGCAAAACAGTTTAAATCAATGGCTGCTATGGGTTCATCAGGATAGACATCGTCAAATCGTGGAGAATTATCCATACCGCATTCCCCGCATTTTGATGTAGGTGGCCCATCAACAATCCATTCAAGAAGTCCATCACCATCTCTATCGCGGTTTGTGTATAGCCACTTAATGTATCTGCAAATTCCATTGTACACAGTGTTTAAAAAATCATAGTTTTTAGTTTCTTGAAACAAATCCAAAGCAGCCCATGCAAAAAGAGGCGGTTGAGTAATGTTTTCATACAACCTTTTCTTTTCAGGACTCATTGTAATTGAAATGAAACCATCTTTTCTCTGGCAACCCAGCACTGCCAGTAATGTGCATTCAGCAATTTGAGGAGAAATGAAGCGATTTCCAAATGTATGAAATGCTGAATCCCAGAACCACATATGTCTATGAGGCCATCGATCGGGTGTCGTCCAGAGACGATTGATTTTGCCTTGTTTACTTTCACAATTCACCTTCATAATGGAAATTGCCTTGAAATAAGTTTTTTCTTCTATATCACTGTTGAACTTTGGATAATCAACTTTATTGAAAAAATCAAGTTTCTTTTTTATCTCTTTCTCAATGGAAACTTCACTTAAAATTTTTCTTGCTTTTCTGACCGCAGTTTTCCTGTTTTTGAAATCAAAAACATATGAAAAAATTTTTTTCTCTGGCAGAATTACAAGGGCTACATTTCCGTTTTTAGTAGATGCAATGATTTCATTTGCACATTTTGATTCTTCTGGATTTTCCAGATATGGAATAAACTTTGAAGAATATCTTCCGATAATTCCGTCTTTTTCTACAAAAACCATCGCAACATCAGGTTCTTTAATCAAAAAAATATCAGAGCTGATTATTAATGTGCGCGGTTTTTCACAATTGTTCAGATTTTTGAATCCGAATTGTATTTTTTCATCGAATACAAAAATAAATTGTCCAAAATCAGAGTCAGTTGTCGCAATAAACGGATGAAACCAATCAGTTTTTCCTTCAATACCAGAAAATGCGAAAATCATTCCCTTTCCCCACACATCGGGGTATTTCATTTGTATTCCTTGTTATGTAAATGGTTTTGGTGATAAATTATAACAAATTTCTTGATTCGATGGAAAATTTCACAAAATTTCACTTTGACAAACTGCCAAAAAATTTTTAAAATATATATATGATAATAAAAGGATTTACCTTGATAGAAATAGCATCTGTTGCTGCCATAGTTTCCACCCTGTCCCTCGGTGGATATCAACTTGTGAAAAAGGGAAAGGATTCTGTATGCATAAATAATCTAAAGCAAATTGGACAGGCACTGGCAATGTTTGAAGCTGACCACGATGGACTGCCTGATGCAGTGTTTTATCCCAGAGATGCCAGTGACCCTCGCGGTATTCACAATTTATTAAAGAAGTATGGTGCAACGCCTCAATTATTTTTCTGTCCAGCAGTCACATCAGAATTCAATAAATATGGAACCAATTATCTCTGGAATGAGGCAGTTAAAGGTAAACAGAGCTCAGATGCTCCGAACTTATGGTTGATGACTGAAATCACATCGTTGTACCCTGAACTTCCCACTCCTCACACTGGTGGCTACGGTATTCTTTATGCTGATGGACATGCTCAAATTGGCAGAAACATTAGTTTCCCTTCTTTTCAAAAACCATCACTTGCGTTAACAGGACCCGGTGAAAAACCAAAGGAAGAAACTTCTGTTGAAGAGAAAAAAGAGGAAGTTCAAGAAACAAAGGTTTTACCTCGTGTAGTCACGTATCAGGTTATTAACCTGCCTTCAAAAATTCAGGCAGGAAAATTTGTACCGATTACTATAAGAGCCGTTGATAATGGTGGTAATATAGTTGAGAAAGATGAAAAGGTAAAAATACTGGACCTTACTCAGACCATTGAACCTTCTGAAGTTTCTCTTCAAAAAGGCATCGGTAATGTCATGGTTCAGATTAAAAAGTTTTGTCCAAGCAATGTTCTTATAGTAGTCGGTTCTGAAGGGTTATGGTCAACTACTGAGGAGTTTACAGTTGAATCAGGTGAGCCTGCATCAATTGAAATTCTACCACCCACTCTTATTTATGCAGGAATTCCTTCGACATTTACAATTACAGTAAAAGACACTTATGGTAATACATTAACAAGGCAAGGAGTCAAAATATTGGCTTCTACCAGCAGCGAAGCTGAATACCCTTCTGAATTTTTTACAGATACCAGCGGCAGGATCAATGCATCCTTTGTTTTCCATAAGGCAGGAGAAAACAGAGTGAATTTTTCTATTGCAGGGACTACAATAAGGGAATCCTGTTCAGTAAAAGTGAGACCAGGCCTTCTTGAGCGATTTGAAATTAGTCCCATGAAATCACCCATCGAAGCCGGCACCCCTGTATCAATAACAATAAAAGCACTTGATAGATATGGCAACAGGGCAAAGGGTTTTACATTTCATGGAGATACAAATATGCCAGGATATGTTCAGGAAGATATGTCTTCTGGCATATGGATGGAGACCATTACATTTGAAAAAGCAGTTTCAGAAACATACATTGTTGTGAGTGATGGAATGGGGCATATTGGTAGGTCTAACAGTTTTTCTGTGATTCCATCCTATCCTGCACAGATGAAAATGCTTGAGTTTAATCCAATTGCAATTCAGCAACAGGTGTTTGAGGTGAAATTTTGTGTTCTTGATCGATACGGGAATCGTATCAGTGGTCTTGAATCGTCTATAAGTGCGGAAGGTGTTGCTGATTATAAAATTTCCAGATTTGAGGATGTATACATTTTCAGTTCAAAGTTTGATGACATCGGTAAAAAGAATATAAAAATTGTCTTAAAAGAAAACAAAAATCCTGTAAGTCTTGAATTTTTCGTTGATGTTCTCCCGAAAAAACCGGTTTTAAAAAAGGGGGAATAAATGAACATTATTGTAATCAGTGATACTCATGGCTCTTTAGATGCGTGGGATAAGGTGGAAAGGTATATCAAATCTGACACGTGCTGCGTGATACATGCCGGAGATATATATTATTTTGGACCAAGAAATCCTGTTCCTGATGGACATGCACCTGGGTCACTCGCAGAGAAAATCAATAATTTGAAATTGCCTGTGATATGCGCAAAAGGTAATTGTGACTCTGATGTTGATCAACTGGTAAGTAAATTTCCATTATGTGACCCATTTGCGTTTATTTTCCATTACGGCAGAAAAATTTTTGTTACACACGGACACAGGTATGAAAAAGAGAAACTTGTTGAATTAGGAAAAAGTTGGGCTGTTGATATCATTGTAACCGGCCATACGCATTTTGCGTGTCTTGAGAAAATTGATGATATCATTTTTCTAAATCCTGGTAGCTGCGCCCTTCCAAAAAATTTTCCGGGAATCGGTTTGATTTCTGACAATTTCATAGAACTTCATAATCTTGTGGATGGCTCAATCGTAAAAAAGATTGACCTGGGTGACTAAATCCATATTTCAATATCCCAATGGCTGAAACAAAACCCATCAAGGATGTAAATCTTGTATGTGTTGGAAGTGAACTTTTTTATCATGTTTCCAACACGAATGTTCACATTGCGACCAGAATTCTTGAAATGCATGATTTCTCTCTGAACTACAACATCTTAGTTCCAGATGAACCAGGAGCAATTATTAAATCTGTGGAATTTTGTTTAAGCAATGGAGATGCAGTCATTATTTCAGGCGGGCTTGGGCCAACATTTGATGATATTACTAGGGAAGCAATTTCTGAATTAACCGGTAAAACCCTTTTCTTTTCTGAAAACCTCTGGGCAGAAATAAAAGAGAGGTTTCGGGCAAGGGGAATAGAACACATTCCTGAAAAAAACAAGAAACAGGCAATGATGCTAGAAGGAGCAATAAAGCTCACTAACACCACCGGAACTGCTCCAGGAATGATGGTTGAGTATAAAAATAAAGTTCTTTTTTTGCTTCCTGGTGTTCCAAAAGAGTTTGAAGAAATGCTTCAATTTCAGGTGGTCCCAGAATTGTTAAAAAGAAGAAAACAGGAGAATTCGAAATCCTTTGTAAGAATGTGTTTCGGCATCGCCGGTGAGCCAGAGGCAGTCGTTGAAGAAAAAACTGAAAAATTAAGAAAAGAAATAGAACTAAAGGGCGGTTTCTGGACGATACTTGCGCTTCCTTATTTGATTGAACTCTGGCTGAAGCTACCCCTGCCAGAACAGGACCTGTTTTGCGATGTTAAAAGGAAATTAAACGAAATTTTCGGAAACTCCTTTCTTGGTACAGGTGGTATTTCAATTCCTGAGAGCCTTTTCAGAGTTTTAAGGGAGAAAAATCTGACATGTTGTTTTGCTGAATCATGCACAGGCGGACTTGCCGGGCACCTGTTAACAGAAATACCTGGAAGTTCTATGATTTTCAATGGTTCTATTGTGGCTTATTCAAACAAACTGAAGAAAAAACTTTTGAAAGTACCAAAGACGATTTTGCGAAAATATGGTGCTGTAAGCGAGCAAACTGCAATTGCTATGGCAAAAGGTGCCAGGAAATATGGAAAATCTGATGTATCTCTTGCAATCACTGGAATTGCAGGACCACAAGGAGGCAGTATTGAAAAGCCAGTTGGACTTGTCTACATGGCAGTCGCATTGTCAAACACGCGTGTTGTGTCTAAAAAACTTCAATTATCAGGGCAACGTTCTATAATTAAAATGAGGGCTGCGCTTGCGGGTATGGACTTGTTGCGCCGTACAGTACTTGAGGGAAAAACATGAGAGTTGTGATCATCGGGGTAACTATTGTTGTTGGTATTACAATCGTCATTTCTGTTGCCAGGTTTCATGAAAGTCTTTATGGTGAATTTCAACCTCCTGGCACACTTGTTGAAGTACCAAAAAATTTAACGGCTGCAAATATAGCGGTTTTGCTAAAAGAAAAAGGTATTGTCAAAAATACACGGCTTTTTCTAAGAATTCTTAATAGAAGCCATGCTGATAAGAAACTGCGCAGTGGTATTTATGAATTCAGTGGGAAACCTTACATTTATGATGTTGTTGAAAAACTTTTGAAAGGAGAAATTGCATATATAAAGCTTGTTTTTCCAGAAGGGATTACATGTCATGAGATAGGTAAAATTCTTGAGCAGGAAAATATCTGTTCATCGTCTGAGTTTGATGATTTTGCGAAAAAAGAATCCCTTGAAGGATATTTATTCCCTGATACGTATAAGTTTCCTTACGGTGTTTCAAAAGAGGCAGTCGCAAAAAAGATGGTTGAAAGATTCTGGGAAATTATTCAACAAATTCATCCAGATACTCAAAAACTTAATCAAGCAGAGCTAAAGAAAATTGTAATTATTGCGTCAATTGTGGAAAAAGAAGCTGAAATAAATTCAGAAAGACCAATCATTGCCGGGATTTTTTATAATAGGTTAAAAAGAGGTATACCACTACAAAGTTGTGCCACGATTAAGTATGTGATCGGTAACAAAAAAATTCTCACCATGCAGGATATAAAAACCAGGTCACCCTATAATACCTATTTGCACAGAGGACTTCCGCCGGGTCCTATATGTAATCCAGGAAAGGAATCATTGAAAGCAGCAATCAATCCGGCAAAAACACCATATCTGTTTTTCGTTTCAAAAGGTGATGGTACTCATTATTTTTCAACGACTTATTCTGAACACCTGAGCGCCAAAAGTTATTATATTACAAGTGATTCTTTTTCTGAAACAGAGAAAGTTCCATAAATCAGTTATTTTACTGTGTGGGTACAACAGAAATTCTATAAGGGGATGGTTTTGCTCCAGAGAGTATTAAGTATCTGGTGAATATAGCAATTTTCCCTCCATTATCTGCGCAAAGAGATGGTTCTGGAATAATGGCTCTAACATTTCGTCTGGCAAGATGGCCCGTTATCCTATTTCGCATGTAGCTATTTCTTATTACCCCACCGCCAAACAGAAAATTTTTTACCGGATAGAGGTCTATAGCATCATTAATTTTTGCCAGTATCGAATCAGTCATTGTTTTTTGAAAACTTGCAGCAATATCTGCGGGATTTTCAGCGCCGTGCTTTGAGATATAATAATACACTGCAGTTTTGATTCCACTGAAACTAAAATCAAGAGAATCTTTGATGTATGCTTTTGGAAACTTTATTCTTTTTTCATTTCCCTTTTGAGCAAGTTTTTCAATATATGCACCGCCAGGAAAAGGCAGGTTCATCATTCTTCCCACCTTATCAAAAACTTCTCCACAGGCATCGTCCCTTGTTTTACCAATAAGTTTCATATCTGTATGGCTGTGAAGTAAAAACAAACTTGTATGACCGCCTGATATGACAAGACCAAGGGCTGGAAATTGGATAGAGGAATCAAAATAACATGCAGCGAGGTGTGCAGACAGGTGATTGACATTGTATACTGGTTTCTTTAAACTGTACCCAAGACCGTTTGCAAATGCCACTCCTACCATCAAACTTCCTTTTAAGCCGGGTGTATTTGTGACCCCAATTGCATCTATCTGTTCTGGTAAGATGCCGGCTGTTTTTGTCGCAGTATTGAATATGGGTATGATTTTCTCAAGATGGGCACGGCTTGCCAGTTCAGGTACGATTCCACCAAAGCAAGTATGAATTTTTTCCTGACTTGCGATGAGATTTACAAGTAATTGATTGTTTTTTACGATTCCGATTGATGTCTCATCGCAAGAAGTTTCAATACCAAGAATAAATATGTTATTTGAGCGCTTTTGTGATAGGGATAAATGTGTATCCTTCATTTTTTATTTCAGGGATTTTATCTTCGAGAAATTTCAGAGTCGTTATTCTTGCGTGGCCAATCACGATGGCAGTACCATTCTCTTTTGCAAGAAGAAGTGCCTTTTCAAGACTTCTGGAAATCTGGTCAGGTTCATTTGAATTATCAATGAAAACATCCCTTTTCCCGGTTTTTATGCCCATCTGCCTGGCAAGAGTGTAACCAACAGAATTTTTTGATGTTAAACTATCCACATAAACAAGTTTTTTTTCTTTGATTTCTTCAAGTATGACTGCCATTTTTTCCTGGTCTGCTGTGAATTTTGAACCCATGTGATGATTGATTCCAACGATGTATGGTTCAAATTTTTTTAGATAGCCGTCCATTTTTTCCTTCAGTTCTTCATTTTCCATACTTGTTGTCAGAAACCCAGTAGCAATTTTTGTTTCAGAATTCAAATTTTCTGGTTCAAGAGGTATGTGAAGAAGCAGTTCAACATCAGGTTTGTTTGCCATCTGTTTTGCTATCTGATAACCAAACGGGCTATCAGGTAATATTGCCAGGGTTATGGGAATTTGAATTTTCTTTAAGTGGTTAGTAATATCTGGATTCCATCCCACATCGTCAAGTATCAAAGCTATCTGTCCTGCTCCTCTGAGTTTTCCGGGTAGAATCGCCGGGAGTTTTTTCTCTTCAGTTTTTATATGTTTTTCGATGGGGCCCTCTTTATGAAGTTTGAATGATAGCGATTTGTTCTTTATTTCCTCCAGCAAAAAGAGTCCGGTAAGTAAAATCAAAAATACCAGAAAGAGAATTAAAACTCCTGACCCATGTTTTGCACAATTTTTCTTCATTTATTTGCCAATAATTTTTGGAGTTCTTCGATAGCTTTATTCAGCTGAACATCTTTTTCTGGAGTGCCAATTTCCATTTCTTCAGGTGCTTCAACCTTTATATCAGGTTCTATTCCTTTTCCATCTATTTTGGTTCCTGATGGTGTATAATAGTACGCGATTGTTAATTTTATCGAGGTGCCATCTTCATCAAGTTTAATAAGATTTTGCACTGAGCCCTTTCCAAATGTTTTTACTCCCAATGTCTTACATGTTGAAAGATTGTCCCTTAATGCACCTGTTACAATTTCAGATGCGCTGGCACTTCCATTGTTGATGAGTATAAAAACAGGTTTATTCCATAGGGGTTGTCTTTGTGAGTAATAGATTTTTTTATCCTCTGGCCGTCTTCCTTGAATGGAAACAATAATCGTTTTCTCTGGCAGAAATAGTTCGCTTACGTCTATTGCAGAACTTAATAATCCTCCAGGGTTATTTCTTAAATCAAGTATTAGTCCTTTGACATTTTGATTCAGGAGTTCCTTCATCACTACTTCCAGGTCATTGGCGGTTCGTTCCTGAAAATTTGTAATTCTCACATATCCAATATCACCCTGTAAAATAGAACTCTTTACGGATTTGACCTTGATGATGTCTCTTACCAGAGTGATTTTCATAATTTTTGTTGCATGCTCACGAAGAATGCTTATTGTTACAGATGTCCCTTTTTTCCCTCTCAACTTTTGTGCGGCTTCCCAAGTGTTCATTCCTTTTGTTGATTGTCCATCTATTTCAATGATTTTGTCTCCAGGTTTAACTCCTGCATCCCAGGCGGGTGAATCTTGAATTGGACTGACCACTGTAATAATACCGTCTTTCAGTGTAATTTCCATTCCGACGCCTTCAAACTCACCTGATGTTTCCATCTGTAATTCCTTTGATGCTTCAGGTTCAAGGAAGGCACTATAAGGATCAAGAGATGAAAGCATTCCTTTCAATGCGCCATAGATGAGTTTCTTGTCGTCAACAGGCGATACATATTCTTTTTTCACGATATTAACAACACTGACAAAACGTTCAAGTTCTCTATAAAGTTCTTCCTCGTTTTTTCTCGCCTGAGAAAGTTCAAGATTAAATCCAAGTAAAAAACTTAGCAGGAAAAAACCAGTTGTCCATATTATGATTTTTTTCTTCATTTTTCCTCCGTTTTATTAATCATCGCTGTTAATTTTTTCTCAAGAATCTGTTTCACAACAGTCGGGTTTGCTTTGTTTTTTGATTTTTTCATAACCTGCCCTACTAGAAAACCCAGTGCTTGCATCTTTCCTGCCTTGTAGTCACTAACTGCCTGTGAGTGTTCACTGAGAATTTCCTGAATGATTGTCTCAATTTCCTGTGTATCGCTAATCTGGATTAAATTTTTTTCTCTCACAATTGTCTCCGGGTCCATTCCACTTGCAAATATTTCTCTGAGAACCATTTTACCAGCTGTGCTACTGATGATTTTATTATCAATCATTTCAACGATTCTTGCCAGAAATTCGGGTTTGACTTTAGTTTCTTCTATTCTGGTATGACTTTCTTTTAATAAACCAAGAAGCTCTGTCTGTATCATATTCGCTATTTGCTTTGGTTGACGATAGTAGGAAAGTGCCGTTTCAAAATAATCCGATACAGACTTTTCTGCTGTCAGTACTTCAGAGTCATAGGAAGATAAGCCATAATCCTGCTGAAATCGTTTTTTCCTTTCGTCAGGCAACTCACCTATTTCAAGTGAAATTCTTTTTATGGTTTCCGGACTAATTCTAAAGGGTAATAAATCGGGTTCAGGAAAATACCTGTAATCATGGGCCTCTTCTTTTGTTCTCATTCCCTCTGTTACCTGCATCTGTTCATTCCACAACCTTGTTTCTTGAACAATACTCTCACCTTTTTTTAAAATTTCAATCATCCTTTCCTGTTCAAAAGCAAGGGCGCGTCTCACAGATCTGAAGGAATTCATATTTTTTACTTCGACCTTTGTGCCAAGTTGTAAATCTGTTGCTTTTTTAATTGAAATATTTGCGTCGCATCTTAGCGAACCTTCTTCCATGATGCAGTCACTTACTCCAATATATAGAAGAATCTGTTTTAGTTTGCGGAGAAAATCTTCTGCTTCTTCAGGGTTTGAAATTTCAGGTTTAGTCACAATTTCCATCAGAGGAATGCCAGATCTGTTGAAATCAATGTATGACCAATTTCCTGTTTTTTCGTCGTGTAATAGTTTACCTGTATCTTCTTCAAGGTGAATGCGAGCAATGCCAATTTTTTTACCATTAACATCCAGATATCCATTTACTGCCAGTGGTTCACGGTACTGTGATATTTGAAAATTTTTTGGTAGGTCCGGGTAGAAATAAGATTTTCTAACAAAAATGAATTCCTGATTAATTTTACAATTTGTGGCGACAGCGGTTTTTATACCGAGCTCTATTGCTTTTTCATTTACCACAGGAAGTGCTCCTGGTAACCCAAGACATACAGGACAGACCTGCGTATTTGGCTGCTTACCAAATTTAGTAGAACAACAGCAAAACATCTTTGATTCCGTCAAAAGTTCAACATGTACCTCTAATCCAATTATCGTTTGAAAATCACTCATTTTTAGATTCTGAAAACTGTAACCAGAAGCGTTGCGTTGAGAGTTTTGCCTGGAGCAAGGGTGAGCTGGTAGCCATCTTTTACAGCATCGGCAAGGATTGCCTTTCCAGAGAAAGGTTCCAGTGCGATGTTATAAGTGCGTCCATACCATGGATATCCAAAACTGCCACGCGCAACCCTCCAGAACCATATATATTTAAAAACATCCACGGGAAATTCAAACCTGAAACCCAGAGATAATTCAGGATTGATGATTTCGTATTTTCCTTCTTTTAGTTCAGACAAAAATATCACATCTGAGACCTTTGCGTCAGGCCCAGGAACCTTGCTCAGGTCAACAATTTTTCCGTTGATACCTTCAACACAGGGCCAGGTTCCAATTCCTTGCTTGAGATCTGTTAACGATATACCATCTCCTGGCAGAACTTCGACCTTTGCACCATTTTTGATGTTTATTATGCAATTGCCATCAAGAAAGGGTTCGCCAAATGCAGGATGATGTCCCCATAGAAAATCCATGTCTTCGCCTGCCTCATTTAGTACCTTTTCCTGAATTTCAAGTTTAGCTGAGTTAGATTTCAACGTAAGAATTTTTTCAAGATAAAAGGGAGTTCGCAATGTCCTCACCCAGAATTTGATTTTTAATAATTTTATGGAATCTTCCAGTATTTCAAATTCCCACGGAAGGGTTGCTACCTCACCATGAAGGCCGATATCAGCACCTTTGTATTCACAGGGTCTTCCTGCATTTGGAAAGCATTCCTGCCATCCACCAGGGTAATAGTCAATAAATTTTCCAAGTTTTCCATGAATGGTTTCAGGAAATCCCTGCCTGTACAATGGAAATGGACTGCGCCACATAAAGTCAATATCAATGGGTTTATAAAGAAATTCCACAATGTCTGTTCCTTTATCAACGAGAATACCGATTCTCAACAGTTCATTTTCCATATACAGGATTCTTCCAAGTTTCCATTCATAACACGCCCATCTGCAACCTTTTTTATTTGAAAACATTTAATTTGACTCCTGTTCAACCCAATATGCCTGTTCTCCATTGACCAGTGTTCTGGCGCATATCAAATGTTTTTGATAGTACTCCTCTTCGAGATCGGCAACTACGACCTTTCCTGATTTTCTGCTTGCGTGTATAAATTTGTTGTCGCCTATGTAAATTCCAACGTGATTGATTCTTCCTTTGTTGCCGAAGAAAAGCAAATCGCCGGGTTTCAGTGCACTAATAGGAATTACTTCACCTGCTTTTGCTTGTTCCCTTGAGGTTCTGGGAATAGAAATTCCGGCTGCCTCATAGGACTTTTTCGTCAGACCTGAACAATCTATCCCTCTTTTAGATAATCCGCCATAGCGATACGGTGTATTGAGAAAGTTTAAAGCATTTTCAATGATTCTGGAAGCGAGAAGGTTAGAACCGATATCTTCAATTTTCCCCTGGCCTGACAGAGATGTCTCTTTTTCTGTTGTCTCTTTATAGCTTGCCATTTCAGGTATTACCAGTGTCTGGCCGATTTTTATTTTTCCATCAGTTAACAGGTTTGTTTCTTTGAGGGCTGACACGCTAATACCAAATTTTTCAGCTATGGATTCAAGAGTGTCCCCGAGTTTTACCCTGTAATAAACCTTTGGAGAAACCGGAGCAATGGGAGTTGGGTCAACCAGAGGAGGAACTTCCTTAACTATTTTGGCAACGATGAGCGTTTTACCCGGATGGATTGTATTTGTTTTCAGTCCATTGAGCCGTTTTATGCTGGCAACTGTGGTGCGATATTTACTTGCTATCTTACTCAGTGTTTCTCCCTTTTTCACAGTATGGTATTTATTGATGCAAATTGTTGTTGCCTGTGGTGTAGCAGGTGTATTTTCATTTGAACCCTGTTGTGCTTTACTTTCTGTTATGGCAATCACCTGTTGTGTATCAGAATCTGTTAGTTTTTCCTCTGTTTTTAAAATGATTTTTTGTCCCAGCGCAAGTTTTGAACTTTTCAAGTTATTCAACCTTTTCAATTCGTCTATCGGTATTCCGGTTTTTCTACAGATGGAAGACAGTGTGTCTCCCTTTTTTACGAAATACACGTCCGACTCAGAAGAAACATTGATTTTCTCTGCTTCTACATTGGATTTTTGCACCTTTTCCTGTTGGACAAGTGAAAGTTTCTGCCCAGGGTAAAGAGTATTTGTTTTTAAGTCGTTGTATGCACTTAATTTTTCGACTGGAACTCCTGTTTTGATGCTGATGGCAGAAAGAGTATCACCCTTTTTCACGATATAGTAATTGGTATCATAGTTTTTTTGTACGGTCTCGTATCTGTTAACAATGATGGTTTCACCAGGATATATTTTATTTGAAGTGAGGTTGTTCCACTTTTTCAGTTGCTCTGGAGTCGTATTATATTTTTTAGCAACAGTTGATAGTGTTTCACCCTTTTTTATAGTATGACGCTGTACGATAGTATTGGCACAAATCATACGTGCAGATGTGAATATTACCACTATTAAAAAGAGTAAAGATTTTTTCACTTTTCCTCCTTTTCAATCGGTTCGAACATTTTTGCAATCTCTTTCTTCTTCTCCTCAAAATATATGTCAATTTTTGATTTTAATCCTTCCATTCCCTCGAGGATTGAAATTCTCTCTGCCAATTTTTCCTGTTGTTCAATAATAATGGAAAGTGCTTTTGCCAGTGGGTCTGGTAGTTGGCCATGATCAAGGTCAACTTTTCTGATAGGATGCGTGCCAGCGACTCTTGCAGGCACTCCTACAACCGTGGAACCAGCTGGCACATCTTTTATTACCACAGAACCTGCTCCTATTTTTGCACCCTCTCCTATTTCTATTGCTCCCAGCACAATCGCTCCTGCGCCTATGACAACATTATCCCGAACCGTTGGGTGTCTCTTTTTCTTCTCAAGAGAAGTTCCACCAAGCACAACCCCCTGATATAATAACACATCATCACCAATTTCTGAAGTTTCCCCAATAACAACACCCATTCCATGGTCAATGAAAAATCTTCTCCCGATGGTTGCTCCAGGATGAATTTCGATTCCTGTAAGAAATCGTGCGATATGAGAAATAAATCTTGCAAATGTTTTTGCTCTGTGTGTCCAGAAGTAATGTGATACGCGATACATCCATATGGCATGAAGTCCTGGATAGCACAGAAGTACTTCGATCAAATTCCTTGCAGCAGGGTCTTTTCTGAATACTGTCTGAATATCTTCCTTCATTCTTCCTATTATTCTTGCTATCATAAGTTCACAATGCCAGGATTTTCCAGAGCGAATTTTAATTTTTGTAAGAATGCTCCGCCATATGCGCCATCGACAACTCTATGATCAAGTGATAAAGTAATCCACATCGTTTTTCCGATGATAATGTTACCATTTTCAACAACTGGCTCTGCTTCAATAGAGCCCACAGCCATAATTGCAGTACCTGGTGGATTGATGATTGCCTGAAATTGAACTACGCCAAACATGCCAAGATTTGTAATCACAAATCTGCAATTTTCTGTGTCTTCTTTTGTGATTTTTCCGCTTCTAACTTTCTCCACAAGGTCAGACCTGATTGCTGATATTTCATCCATAGTTTTGCCTTTCACATTCCTTATGACAGGCACAACCAGTCCATGATTTGTATTTACCGCAATACCTATATCCACAGTATCGTGGTAATGTATTTCGTTATTGACAAATGATGCATTGAGCAAAGGAAAATCAGAGATGATTCTCGAAACATAAAAGATGAGAAAATCAGTATACGTAAGCCTTTTACCATTTGACTGGGAAATATTTTTCAGCTTTTCTATGTTGTTCATCAAAACTTTTGTTGAAAGATAATAATGCGGAATGTTCTGTTTACTCCACGATAATCTTTCAGCAATAATTTTTCTTACAGGAGACAGTTGCTCAATTTTTCCAGAAATAGTGGCCTGTTTTTGTTGTTGTGCATATGCCTCGACATCTTTTTTTTCTATTCTTCCCCCTTCACCTGTTCCCTTTATTTTTCCTATGTCTATGCCAAGTTCGCTTGCTAATCTTTTTGCCGCAGGGCTTGCTTTGATTCTTTCTCTTTCCACTGCCTGATCGATTTCTTCTACGAGTTTTGTTTCTAACTCTTTTTCAGTTTTTGGGGTTTGCTGAGTAGTTGTTATTTCAGGTATTGCTTCATCAGGGGTATCTGAAATATAACCGATAACAGTCGTAACAGGTACTGGTTTGTCTGACGGTTCATAAAGGATTTTTCTCAAATAACCATCATACTGGGATTCAACCTCAAAGTTTGTTTTATCGCTCATCACTTCGAGTAAGACCTCCCCCTTTTTTACTCTATCACCTTCTTTTTTTAGCCACTTGTTAACATAACCTTCTTCCATGGTTTCACCAAGTTTTGGCATGATAATTTCATGAATCATTTTAAGACCTCCCTGACTCCATCAATAATGCTTTCAACCGATGGTATCGCAAGTTTTTCAAGATTTGGAGCTTTTGGCATTGGTACATCTGCTCCTGCTACTCTTTTTATTGGTGCATCAAGATAATCAAAGCATTCTTCCACAATGGTCATTCCTATTTCCGCCCCTGCGCCTGCTGTTTTTGTGTCCTCCTCAACGATTACCGCTCTATTTGTTTTCATGATGGATTTTTTTATGGTTTCCTTATCAAGGGGGAGAAGTGTTCTTAAATCAACAACTTCTACGCTGATGCCTTCTTTTTCAAGAATTTCTGCTGCCTGAAGTGAAAACAGCAGCATTCGTGAATATGTGAGAATCGTAACATCACTTCCCTGCTTTTTGATGTCAGCAACCCCAATGGGTGTTAAATAATCTCCGTCAGGCACAGGTCCTTTTGTATTGTAGAGCATTTTATGTTCAATGAATACAATGGGATTATCTTCTCGTATTGAACTTTTCAAAAGTCCTTTCGCGTCTGCGGGCGTTGCAGGCATTACAACCTTGATGCCAGGAATATGCATTAACCATGCTTCAAGACTTTGTGAGTGATGCGCACCAAGAGTTCTTCCTGCTCCACCCTCTGTTCTGATTGTGAGTGGAACTTTACACTTTCCTCCAAACATATATCTGATTTTAGCAACCTGGTTATTTAACTGGTCCATGCACAAACCAATAAAGTCAATATACATAATTTCAACCACTGGTCTCATTCCGAGTAGCGCAGCACCAAGCCCGGTGCCAACGATTGCTGCCTCAGATATTGGTGTATCTCTGACTCTATCTTCGCCATATTTATTCATCAGTCCTGCTGTGACGCCGTATGCTCCTCCATAAATTGCGATATCTTCGCCCATTAAAAAAACTTTTTCATCTCTTGCCATTTCTTCGTCGAGGGCTTCGTTTAGTGCTTGTCTATACGTGATTTCTCTCACTTTATCTCCTTTCAAACATAAAGGTCTGAATAAAGTTCTTCAGGATCAGGCAAAGGGCTTTTGATGGCAAACTCTGTTGCTTCCTCAATGGATTTTGTCACTGATGCTTCTATGTTTTTCACTTCCTGTTCTGTCAGCCATCCGTTTTTAATGCATAGGGCTGCAAAATTTGGAATGGGATCTCTATCCTTATAGAATTTTTCTTCTTCTTTTGTTCTGTAGACCCTTGGGTCGCTTCTACTATGGCCATAATAACGATAAGTATTACAAACAAGCAAACACGGACCATTCCCTTTTCGCACATAATCAATCCACTTTATGGATGCCTCTTTAACCGCAAGCACATCCATTCCATCTACTATATCAGCAGGCATATCATATGCTGCTGCACGTTTTCTAAAATCTTTTACTGAGCAGGCCCGGTTGATACAAACGCTCATGGCATATAGATTGTTTTCGCAAAGATAGAGCACAGGCAACTTCCATAGAGAGGCCATGTTCATGCATTCATGAGTGATACCGTTGTTGAGCGCGCCATCTCCGAAAAAACACACCACGATTTTTGAACTTTTTTGCATCTTTAAGGCAAGAGCAGCGCCTGTTGCTATGCCAAGGCCACCTGCTACTATTCCGTTTGCGCCAAGATTACCTTTGTTCAAATCTGCAAGATGGAGAGAACCACCTTTTCCTTTACATACTCCTGTTTTTTTCCCGAGTATTTCTGCCATCAGGGCATTAAGGTCTCCATCCTTTGCGATTGCATGACCATGTCCTCGATGTGTGCTGGTAATATAATCGTCTGGGTTCAAACTTGATATGACACCAACTGCAACTGCTTCCATACCTGCATAAAGATGCGAGCCGCCTTCGGCAATGTTTTTTGCAAGCAGTTCCATAATTTTATCCTCGAATTGTCTGATTTCCATCATCTGCCTGAGAAGTTTGGCTGCTTCCTGTTTTGTAGGTTTGTACATATATTCCCCTTTCATGGATTCACGATGATTTTAAGCGCCTTTTTCTGCTCTGCATTACTTAATCCTTCTAACAATCGTTCGAGTGGTATTTTTCTTGTTATGTAATTGTCTATGTGAAATTTTCCTGCTGAAATAAAATCAAGCGCCAGTTTGTTGTGAAGTGGTGTTGACCCATGTGTTCCTGTAATAAAGCTTTCTCCATAATGGAGAACATTTGTGTTCAATTTAGCAAACGGAGATTCTTTTGGAAGCCCGCCAAAAAAATTCACTGAGCCTCTTTTTGCAACAAGGTCAAGAGATTGTTCCTGTGCCTCTGCCAATCCCACTGCCACAATCACTCTATCTGCCATTCTCCCGTCTGTTAATTCCGATACAAATTCCTTGAGATTTGTTTGTTTTGAATTAACTGTGATTGCGCCTGTGAATTTTGCCATATCCAGTCGCTGCTGAACAATATCAGCAAGAATCACTTTTGATGCTCCAATGTTTTTAGCAAGTTCTGCATGCAGACATCCAATGGGCCCTGCACCAAGAATTAGCACTGTATCTCCCATTTCTACCCTGCTCAATTGCTGGCCATTAATCACACACGCAAGTGGCTCTGCAATTGCGGCCTGGTCGAAATTGACGTTGTCAGGAATTTTATTTACACACCCATTTCTTACTGCCACTTCAGGGACAATCATATATTCAGCAAATCCGCCATCAAAATGATATCCAATGGCTTTGAGATTGTCGCACATTGATTGCCATCCCCTTCTGCAATAATAGCACTGCCCGCATGGAATCGCTGGTGCTACTGCAACCCTGTCTCCTTCTTTGAAGTTTTTTACATTACTTCCAATTTTTTCAATAATGCCGCTTAATTCATGACCTGTGACTCTTGGAAATACAATATGTTTATGTCCATGATGGAATACTTTGATGTCTGTTCCACAAACCGCGCAACTTTTTACTCTTATCAATATCTCGCCTTCTCGTGGTGCTGGTATGTCTCGTTCGACAATTTCAAGACTTTCAATACTTTTCAGTACAGCTGCTTTTGGCATATTTATCCCCTGTACATAAAAAAGTCAAAAACATTATATCATTTTTTTCCATAATTTCCAAAAATTCAGGTAATAGTTTTTAACCAGACGAAAAGCAGAATCAGATGCAGAAAGTCCAGAAACATTTTCCAGAACATAGTCAATACCTTTTTCTTTAAGAAGATGTTGAAGCGTCTGGCTTTCAGTGTCTGTTGCTTCATTATAATGAAGGCAGCACGCTACGAAAAAGCATACAAATTCAGGAACAATGTCTTGCTGCTGGCACAATTTTGCAGCACCTATAAATCTATCCTGCGGACCCAGTTTTCTTAACGGTTCCCTGGCGACCCTTGCTATCGTATCTCCAAGGGCCTTATTCAAGAATCTTTCTAACAGGTCTTTGTAATAGCAATCAAGTTCTTCAATCGTAATACTATATTTTCTATTTATTGCCTGCTGGATTTCAAAAAACGCCTTGTCAACTGTTTTCTTAATTTTCTGGTCACTGACAGATTCCCAGATAAACCGGTAATTTTTTAAGTGTCCCGCGCATGCGAATGAAGTATGTGTAAAGTTGTGGATGTAAAGTTTCATTGCTTCATATGGTTCTATATCCTCAACGAAAAGAAAATTTTTTATCTGAGGAAGTTGACCCTTAAACATATTTTTTGCCACAGGCATTGTTTTATAGGGCTCAACAAGCACAATCAGGGGATATTGTTTTTTCAGTTCTTCTGGCACCACAGGAACCATTCTGCTGAGCACAGTTTCCACCAGTCCCACATTTCTATCAAAAAATTCTTTCGCTTCAATTGAAAGTTGTTCCAGTATCCACTTTCTTACGATGCTGGAGGCATTTTTCATGTTTTCTCCAATGATGATATTGAGAAAATCCTTCGGGCAGGTAATGAATTTTTTTTCAATAATTTTTGTAAGGACTGGTATAAGATTTTTTACATTGTTTGCGCCAACAGAAATACTGATAAGATTGACATCCTTTGATGCTTCAAGGATGGAGTGTTCATCATTCAACAATATTCCTGAAACATTGGTAATAATAAGTTTTTCAGTATTCTTACCTACCAACCACAGCGGGTACTGTTTTTGCTGATTTATTGCATCAATTACCTGGTTGACTACATCAATGAAAATGATGTGGAATCCAGATTCATGGTATAGTTGACCAAAAAAGCCCCTTCCAATGTTACCTGCTCCAAAATGCATTACTTTTTTCAATTAGTGGCTCCTTGAATTTTCAGGTATTTTATCACCTGTGCTGTTCCTTTTGCAATTTTTTATGGTAAAATTTATAGGTGTCGGGGCAGTAGCTCAGATGGGAGAGCGCCAGAATCGCACTCTGGAGGCCGCCGGTTCAACTCCGGTCTGCTCCACCAGATTGAAGTAAAATTGCGAAGTAACGTTGCGTCAATCGGTGTCCGGATTTTGCTCAAAGAAAGTTCTGACATCGTCCAGCAGACACCACCAAACTATTATAAAAATTCCATGTCTACAATCCTTCTGTCTCCAAGTATTCGGGATTTAATTGATTTGGTAGTCCGCCTGCGGGTTTTCAATTGTTTTCTGGTGTGTTATAATTTATACTTATAAAGTTTTGCCAATTTTATCGTAATAATCAGTATTATCATTGAAAAATGGAGAAAAAACTGATACTTGTTTCAAATGATGATGGGATTTTTGCAGAGGGTTTGAATGCGCTATGCAGGGAACTGATGACCCTTTTTGATGTTGTTGTCGTTGCCCCTGACGCTGAAAGAAGCAATGTTGGTCACGCAATAACTCTGTCAATGCCATTAAGGGTGGAGATGGTGGATTTACCCTGTGGAATGAAGGGATACAGTGTTAGCGGAATGCCAGCGGATTGTATCAAAATTGCCATTTCTGGTTTGCTTGATAGAAAACCAGATCTTGTTATTTCAGGAATCAATCTTGGTTCTAATCTTGGAATTGATGTTTTGTATTCAGGAACAGTATCAGCAGCAACAGAAGCTGTAATACTGGGTATTCCAGCATTTGCAATTTCTCTTGATACGCTTGAGAATCCTGATTTTTCTTATGCCGCAAAATTCGCAAAGAAACTTGCTGACCTCGTATTTGTTAATAAACTTCCTGAAAATACTATTTTGAATGTGAATGTGCCTGATAAAACTCCTGCTGGTGTAAAGGTGGTGCCGCTCAGTAAAGCAAGATACAAGGAGTATTATGAGAAAAGAATGAATCCCAGGAAAAAAGTTTATTACTGGCTTACCGGTGAATTTATGGAAGAAACTGATATTGGGGAATCTGATACCCGGGCTCTCAAAGATGGATTTATTTCCATTACGCCATTGACTGTTGATTTGACAAATTACGAATACGTTAAACATATTTCAAACTGGAATTTTAACGACATAATCAGGGGGTAATATGTCAATTACATTAAGACCGAATAAGCGCAAAAGAAAAAAGGTTCATGGATTTAGAAAAAGAATGAGTACGCATTCCGGAAAAAAAGTACTATCCAGAAGAAGAAGGAAAGGACGAAAAGAACTTACTGCATGAAGAAAAGTATGCTTGATGTGATAAAAACAGGCAAAAAATATGAAACAGAACATTTTATTTTCTACGTGAAACACACAGAGAATTTAAGAATCGGTTTTCGTTTTAGCAGTACTTTTGCAAAGGCAGTTACGCGAAACAGAATAAAACGAATTTTTAGAAAATTAATCAGGGAAAATGTTCAATCAGGAGACCTTGTCATCAGGGCAAAGGGTAAGAGTAAAATCCTGACACAAAAGGATGTCGAACAGGAATGGAAAAGCATTGCAGGAAAAATCTTATAACTGAAGTGTTAGTTTTTATTGTCAAAATATATCAGGTAATTATTTCACCTGTGTTTGGACACAATTGCAGATTTTATCCAAGTTGTTCAGATTACCTGATTGAGGCGTTAAGACACACAGGAATAAGAAGGGGTTTATTTTTGTTTGCAAAAAGAATCATCAGATGTCATCCTTTTAATCCGGGCGGATATGACCCAATACCAGGGAGAAATTCTCAATGAAAGAAGAAACAAGAATTATGATTGCCTTTGCTCTTGCGCTGCTGGTTATCATCTTGTTCAGTATCACGCCAAAGAAACAGCCAGTTCAGGTAAAAAAAGAATCTGTGCCTGCGCCAGTTTCTGCACCTGCTGTCGAGAAACAGAATCAATCTGGTATACCAGCAGAGTTTGAGGTTTCAAATAACCAGATTAAATTTGAAAATCAGTTGTATAAAGGCGCTATTGATTTACTCGGCGGAAAAATCGTGTCTTTTTCTCTGAAAAATTATATTCGTCCTGGTGAAAAAACTTTTGATTTTTTTCAAAAAGGGAATACCTTACTTGATACTGTGGAAGGGGAAACCCAACAACTTGTTTATAGATTATCTCCAGAATCAAAGGACGGGTTTTACGTTTTACAAGCAAGGCGAAATGACATTGAATTTGAAAAAAGTATCAAAATTGCGCCTGATAGATATCTCTGGAACGTGGAAATACAGCAGAAGAACCTTGCAAATAAAACAGCAATTTCTCCGGAGACAAACATTATTCTCGGGTCTGTTACTCTAAACCGTAAGCATCCTGAAGATGCATCCATTGATTTTCTTGTTATGAATGGAGGCAAGCCATATAAGTTTAATGTCGCAAGACAGATGAAAGAAAAAATTTCAGGAAATGTGTGCGTGGTAAGAACAAGGTACCAGATGTATTATTTTAAGGTGGATACACCGGTTGAGTTTAATGTTGAGAATGTTGCTTCAAAGGTGGTCTGGGGATTTAAAGTTCCATCCTCACAGTTTTCAACCGGCCAGACAAAAAAAATCTCCGGTGACTTTTATATTGGACCTTCTGACTACTTTGTTGCAAGGAGTGAAATATCTGACATGAGAATTTTTGGAACTGGTTTTTTTGTTTCCATGGGGAGATTGATTTTCCATGTTTTGAACTCCATACACAGGGTTATTCCAAATTGGGGATTGGCAATCATAATTCTTACTATTTTGATAAAAATAATCTTTTTCCCGCTTACAAGAAGTAGTTTGAAGTCCATGAAACAACTGCAAAAACTGAGACCTTATCTTCAGGACGTACAGAAAAAATACAAAGATAATCCACAGATGCTGCAAAGAGAAATGATGAATCTTTACAAGGAATACAAAATCAATCCTTTTGGGGGATGTCTTCCAATGCTTGTTCAAATACCGATCTTTGTCGGGTTTTTTCTTGCGTTAAGAAACTCAATATTTTTGAGAGGAAGCAAATTCATTTTCTGGATAAAAGACCTTTCGCTTCCTGATACTATTGCAACGATCGGGAGTATTCCAATTAATATCCTGCCGGTTTTGATGTTTGCGAGTTCTTTTTTGCAGCAAAAAATGACACCTTCTGTTGAACAATCTCAGAAATTTATGAACGTTATGTTGCCCCTGATGATGCTGGTTCTTTTTTATAATTTTTCTTCTGGATTGCTTCTATACTGGGTTACTATGAATCTTGCAGGGCTTGTTGAGCAATATTATATTTATAAAATTGCGAAAAAGTAGCCCTATCCTTCTTTTTGAATTTTTTTCAACAGCAACCCTGACGCTTTTAATTCAGCTTCTTTTTTACTTTTGCCTGTGGCTCTGGCAAAGTATTTCTCCCCGGGTATTGAAACTGAAATTTGAAATATTCTGTCATGAGGTGGCCCTGATTCCTTCTCCAGTTTATACCTGATGTCTTTATTGAATTTTTCACTGACGAAACTTTTGAGAAGATTTTTGTAATCCTGAAGAGGTTTTACAGGTTTA
>Ga0209409_1001120_pt1 | contig 24103 bp, 38 predicted proteins | sample AD_JPNMR1_MetaG_FD_184424 | JGI IMG/M metagenome (GOLD analysis project Ga0209409, IMG submission 184424) | Active sludge microbial communities of municipal wastewater-treating anaerobic digesters from Japan - AD_JPNMR1_MetaG (SPAdes) (version 2) | ecosystem: Engineered > Bioreactor > Anaerobic...
CTTATCCATTATTTCATCAAGAGCATACGCTTCAGTCATACCATCTGGCGTAATAGCTAAAGATGAAAATCTTGCTATGGCAACCTTACCAACCGTCAACGGCAATACCCCGAATCGGACTATAAAATGCGTTGAGGAAGAATACAGCACAACATCTTCCTTGTCTGGATAAATCAACGCCTGACTATTAATATAACTATCAACCACAATACCATTTTCCACTATCTCCACCGCACCCTTACCAATAGTGTCGCAAGAAACACCACAAATTACTTTATTTATCGCTTTTTCAGACACAATCGGAATTTCATAGGTCTCCCCAGCTTTCAATTTAATTGCTGGCACACCATCTACCAAATCAACCCTGGCATCAAACCCCAGGCTTCTAAACCTGTCGTTGCTGGCATAGAACCCTCTGTTTCTGTAGTCCGACCATATATTGCTGTCAGGATAAAAGCCATTATACTGAGCCATTTCATTCCTCTTTGATAAGACAGGTTGTATTACTCTTCCCAATCACAGCCAACCAAACATCATTACCAACTATTATCGTATCCCCATTCGCCAACCCTGATGGGCAATTAGATTTACACATCACTCCATCCAGAATTCCTATCATTTTGAATGGCGAAGCATCTTCCTGGACAGGGGTTTCAATAATATAATGCTGTCCATTGGTTGTGAGAGTATCTTTACGGCTTCGGACACTCGAATCAGAGGGCGGCGAGCCAAAACTCGCACATATTTTGTTCAAATTCCCGACACTATCTTTAAAAAATCTCCACTCTGGATAGTGAAGGTTTGAAGCACTTCTCTGGTCAGCCAGAGGGTTGTCATTATAACCTATGCCAGACGTATAAGAATTATGCCCAATAAACACTGGCGTATTTTTCGTCTCATCAAACCTTCTCGGATAGCCTAAATAATATGCTGACCCTATGGGCATTATTGATAACACAATTCTCCCTGGATAGGGCTTTATGCTGGCATTAAATATGCCCGTCGCTTTTCTTATCCTCAAAGTCTTCGACGAATCACTGCCATAAGTCATAGAATTGCCAACACCAACATGGTTAACACTATCCCAATCTTCCCAGTATTCTATCGTGGCATAATCGGACTGGTCGTCTTTTACAACAAGAATAAATTTCGAATTGGCATCTGGCTGGCACTGATAAACCCCAATGTTCGTCCCAGCGTTATTGTCCTTAATACTCCAGCCATAACCATTCTGAAGTCCATAGTTAGTAATAATGTCGTCCAGAAAGTTTTTTAATTTTCCAGCAGCATTTGTATTATATTGACTTATCCAAGCCATTTTTTACTCCTGATATTGTATCCAGATGTCGCCGTCAGCCCCCTCTCCAGATTGGGGAGCTCTGTTCATAACATATATTTTTCTGCCGTCTATTTTTTCGGCGTTATCTACCACACCGTTATTGTTAATGTCATATACAGCCTTTGTCATATCGCCAGCGCCACCACCGCACTGAGCCAATATTTCATCCAGTGTAAGCCCAGCCAATTTTTCTGCATTATCCACCACACCATTGCCGTTAGCATCATATATCGCCTTCAACATCAGAGCCGTCAAATCAACTCCTCCGCCAGTCCCTCCAGAAAGCTGCTTAATCCGCTGGTCATTCATCTGGTATAGCTTACGCAGTTCAAGCTCTAATTTTTCCAATATATTGTCCAGCACCTTGTCACCAGTGCGGACAAAAACAAAACTTCTCTCGAAATCCAAAGTTTTCATCTTGGACTCGCTACATATCCTCTCAAAGCAATAGAGTGTATCTTATAACCAGGAGAACCATGCTCTGAAAACGATAGCTTAAAACTCCTCGCTATAGCATCCACATAACTGCGAACAGTATGAATGCCCTTTTCTCTGGGTAAGATGACAGGATAAAGCAGTCGCTTATTCACATCTGCCCCATCTCCCAGCTCGACGTCAAATTCTAAAACGCCCTCATCTTTCTCAACAACCATGTCAATTTCTAACACTCGCTTATATGCCGTCTTAACTCCAAAATAGAGAATTGGAAACTCACAGAAAGAGCCAACCTTCAACCCATTTTGCAGACAGGAATCGTCCTGGGTAAAGACATACCCATCTTTCGTGCCAAACAAAATCATCTGGTTAAATACTGTAATACTCGAAATCGGGTGAATACTGCGGATTATCCCCACCAGCTCATTAGCATCGGTATCATAAACGAGAACATGGTTATTCCCGTTATTACCATTCACTGGGTAAGCAATATAAAGCCTATGAACCTCTGGAATATGTTTCACAATAACGCTGTTTACCTGCCTCATATCCAGGTCTTTAAGCAAATACTTATTAAACCTTTCCCAGGATAGAGGTGTCGGGGTGCCACCCTGGGGTAACACACATAAGCCATCAGGAGCCAGGAAATAATGAAACTCATTATTACCAGCAACAGACTTTGGAGAAATAGCACCCAGCTTCTCGGAGATGGTCTTAATACCCCAACCTAAACCAGCCCCAATATAGTAAACCAGGTGAATACCATCTCTGGTATAAACTACCAGGTTATCACCCATCGGGAGACCAGCCACTATCTCACCACCAGAACCAATGGTCAGCCTGTCTTCCTCGTCAAATCTGTCAGGATTACCAGGATAGGAAAACCAAAGCGTAGAGGGCATTTCCTCGCCATCTCTAATGAGATTCAGCAGCACCAGAAATGTTTTATGGCTAACCACATATCTTGCCAGCTTATTAATGCCAGAGAACGGAGCCAGGGATAAGGTGGACTTATACTTATAGACATAGCCCTGGTTAGAATTGGTGAAATATAGGCTGTCGCCGATATTAGCATAAGTAATAGTGCCTTGTGGGTGGAAGGGTTGGTTCCCTATGGGGAACCAGTTAGCACCAGCCACATAGACACCATCCGAAGCCACCGCAAGTAGGGTTTTAACCCCGCTAATACTTTGCCTTATAATTAAATCCACAATATTTCCACTAACCCTTGCAATGGGCAGATATGGCTTATAACCCTTGGCTTTCTCAATAACCCCAGAACGAATGTTAATATTCTCGCCATCACAGAGATAAATAGGGGCATCTGGTTGCTTGATATACTCTTCCGTCATATCAGGGAGTATCCCCCGAAATGCGTTAAGCTCGGTCAAAAACTGATGCTCTATCATTCGTGATACCCCAATATAAGGTCTTTCCAATTAGTGTCAGTAGAGGGAATCTGTCGCCAGATGACTGGAAAATCCTCTGGGACGGCAAGAATGTTCACCTTATTGCCTGTAGTCCATTTCAATATCAGAAAGCCCGCTAACTTCGCCACATCTCCCACCAACTTAACCCGATTAATTTCTAAACTTTCATCTGGCACCACCTCCCCTCTATCGTAAGAGTTAACACGAAACTTACCAATATCGCCAATCTCTATAGTGTCTGGGTTTTTACTATGAGTAAAATCTAATTTGGACATAGAGATAAACATCTTTCTCTTGTCATCGAGCGTTGCGTCGTCCTTCAGAATCTTCGTATTAGCTGGGATATTGTCTCCGATATCCAGGCTATCGCTCATAATCATCTTACGGCGATGAGTGACACTTTCTCTTATTTCAAGCGTATCAGTGGTAGCTACACCTTCAGTTTCATTGAAAATAATATCGTCCAAACCTACCTCGACGCCGTAATAAGGATGCTGCCCATGATAGTTGCACTGCCCAGCCCGCACCTTGACCTGGAAAACCAGAGTATAATTTCCACTCTGGTTAAAGTAAGAATTTACTCTAATACGGAAAAGCTCTGCCCACCCATTAGTGTTAGAATCAAACGGGAATTCGCCAAGCACATATTCCTGCCCATTAGCAGTTAGAAGCTTGACGGTAATCTTGACCTGTGGAGTGCTTGTCACTATAGCTCCAGATGGTAGCTTTGAGGTCATATCTACCATCGCTTTAGCGGATAGCGTGATGTAATGCTTTGTTTCGTCATACCTAAAAGACTGGCGTAGTTCGGCTGTAAAGGATACAGCACGACCATTTTGCCAGTCATAATCCACCAGAGCGTATTTATTAGCAAACGACCATTGTGGGTAAGTAAGAGGATAAGACGGAACTCCCAGATATACAGAAGACTGCCAGCTTGCCCCTCCGAGCGAAAAATCGCCGTTAGTGTAATAAGGCAGAACCACACTATCTGGAGGTGGTGCCCCCCAGTCATAATCCACCTGCCAGTCCTCTTCACCTACCCATGCTGCCATTAAGCACCCCGTCTGCCAAAGACTACACGATAGATAAACTCAAACTCATTGCCCTCTGGCAGGTTAACAGCAGAAAAAACAACCCTGTTTAGTAGAATACCGCCCAGGGTCTTCAGCCCGTATTCGCATATCGTCCAGCCACCAGCACCAGCGGTATGAATTGTTCTGAATTCAGCAGTGTCGTTATTGACGTTGGTTGTAACCTTGGCATAGGTAGCGTTCTTGTAGTCAAGCTGCGACCCCAGGTCTGTGTCTGTAGCTTGAGGCGTGGTATTAGAAGCACCAATACACCCCAAAGCAAAAGGCTGGGCATCTGCATCGCCCACCAGCAAAGCCAGGTGAGCCAGACCTGCATCGGTAATCAGGTTTTCCTTCTCCAGGATAACCTTGCCCGTTTTGCGGTCTTTAATGGTTACAATACCCTTAACAGTAATTTCACTCATCTTCGTCGTCTCCTTCGTTTTTCCCAGTGGCTCGAGCCAGGGACGCCCTTGTTAATAGAGGCATAAAAAATCCTCTTACCAGCTTCCTCTCCATGCTTTCTCTGTAGATATTCCAGAACACGCTTACCTGTTTTGGTTAACGGCATCGTATCCCTCTATCTCAAATTGAGGAAAGGTGATATTGGCGTCCTGCTCCATCTCGTCCCAGGACTGGAATCTCATGTGAGTATGAGACATCCAGAATTTGCGATTCTCTATTATTAGAGTGTTAACCTCATCAGCATAGACGCCACGGAAATAATCAACCTTCCCAGATGCCAGAAATTCAGCAGCATGAACAGCCATTCCGTAAATATGCAAATCTGGGAAAGATTCCAGGAAATAATCAGCAAACTCCAGACCAGCTACAGGCATTGGTTTGGAGCAGTAAAACATCTTGATGGAATGACCATCTTCACTTGGAGCGGGGATAAACTCTATATGGCGTCCAGCCATCCTGAAGAACTGGGGCGTGCCAATAACTTCCCCTTGAGGCTGGTCAAGCATAGAGCCAATGCTGTGCCCTATCTTCGGTATTAGCTTGCCATCGTAGTAAAGAGACAGGTCGCCCAAATAGTCATCTGGCAGCTGATAAAGGGCAACACCAGCACGAGTGCCACCGAGAACATAAGCACCCTTATAGAGAAAATACAAGCCATGAAATCCAGTCAAAGACGGACTCGAAGCTTGCTGTCTGACCAAATTCGACCAGCGAATATGCTTGTCGGGTGGTAGTTTCCGACCATCGAGCTTTTCCTCGACAAGCGTCGCTATGTCAGCGAATTTCATTTACTTACCCCTCTGTCTTTTCCTGAACCTTGACAGATTCCTGGACGTTGTTACGATGAGAAATCTTGTGGAGCCTCAAAGCCTTGTCGCTATCAAAGCTTTTCCCGCACATATCACAGGTAAACTGCGGTGCGTTTTTAGCAACATCAGTAGCGGTAAGCGTTCCCCTGATGTTCTCTTCTTTCATCGCCTTGATACTCTCTTCAACCTCTTTAGCCTCATGCTCGTCAACCTTCCAAACCTCTCTACCAAAAGAATAAGAACTCTCGATTTTCTTGGCGATTTCTTCATTTTCAGTGCTGTAGATATAGTTACTGAACTCTACAACCTGGGCAGGAATCCTGAAGACCTGACCATCAGCAAAGATTACTTTGTCCCCCGTTAAGACCAATAACATCCTCGGGGTTTTGCATCTGTAAGTGTATGTCATTTTACCTCCTAATTTTTAAGCCCCTGCGGGGGGGGGCGAGGATTAACCCCGCCCTCATCCCGCATCACACCAAACGGGGCTTGTATTTCCCTAATTTTCAGCGTCGGTGACGTTGTAGATATAGGCGTGCTTGGGAGCCAGGTGAACTTCCAGACCGCACTGACCGTGATATTCGTCTAACAGCTTGTGGGTATTGGGGGGCTGAATGTCGGTAGAAAGTTTGAAGTCAAGTCCTTCGAGATACCGATAAACGATTTCCTTCGGGTCAATAACTATGCCCCAGCCACTATACGCACCAACAAACTGCCGAGACGAGATTAGCTGTAAAGTGCCAAACGCATTGACATAGGTCTGGAACCGAATGCCCCAGCTCTTCTTCACACCATCGTCAGTCTTGAGATACGGCTCGGCAAAAGAGTTAATCTGCCCAATTATCATCGGGCTGGCGATTAAAATCTTCTCGCTGGAACCGTAGGTGAAAGCGTCTCTCAAGAACTTATCGAAAGCGGTCTTGTTCATCCTCTTGCCATTACCATTGAGGTTCGGAGACCCACCCTTCTTGAGAAAATACAGCAAACCACCAGTCTGGTATCTGGGCTCGCCTTCACTTGTGTCCAGCTTCGGTTCGCCAAACAAGAGCTGGCTTTCCAGGTCTCTCTTGAGCTCAAGAGCCACTTTCTTCCGCTCGTAGTTTCTGCGGTTCCCACCATAGGTGGACACAGCGTTGGCAGTGGTTGTGAGTTCAACCGTGCGAGAGAAAATCTGAATGTAGTTGGACAGCCTGGACTTGGTGGTGACCATGCTCTCGGGGGCAGTCCAGCCTTCTTTCTGGGCATTACCCAATTTGAACATCGGGTCATCGTCCTGAATCGCAGCAGCAGGAGTATAACCCCAACCCCTTCTGACGGTGATGGTATTGGTAGCAACATTCACCGCAGTGACCAGCATGACTTCATCAGTCCTGGTGTTCTTCACGATGTCGTAAGGCAGGAAGATATCTGCATCATCTACCACCAGAGATGTGGCAGCAGCGGTATACCCAACAGAGTTAGTTGTTTTTGAAATGGCAGTGTATTTTCCAACCAGCCTGTCTTCAAACCAGAAAAACTCGACATCCTTCGTGGACTCCTTCCGCACCTTGTTCAGCAAGGCAACAAAAGGAGCCTCTTCAGGCTCGAGCTGAAATATAAAATCCCTGACATCAAGCTTCTTGATGCCCTGCTCGAATTGAGAAGTATTTATAGCCCCTCTTAAATTGCTCATAATAGCCTCCAAAAATTAGCTAAATTCTGTCGGCATTGGCAATAGCCCGTAGCAAGTCCATCCTCTCCTTCTCTTCCTGGGGGGTCATCTGAACATTGTTCGATGTAGAGACAGGCGTGGTGCGAACTCTCGACAAAAGCCCTTTTAGCTTCTCCCCATCAACGCCAGCTAAACCCAGCTCTTTCTTGAGCTCCTCCAGAACAGCCTTCTTACGCCCTTCAACCACCTGCTCGGCTTGCTGCCAGAGTTGGTCAAAATCAGCGTCAGGCATCTGGTAGGAAAGCTCCAACATCACAGGACGAAGTTCGTTGAACTTCTGCGGGTTCTCCTTCGCCCTCTGCTGGACTTTCTGGTATAGCGTCTGATAGGTCTTCGCATATTCGACCTGCTCTAATTGCCCAATAAGCTCTTGCTTAATGCTTTCCCGTAACCCCTGGACGAACTGACCAAGCTTCTCTTTGTCAATCAAAATCTCCAACGGGTCGTCAGGAATAGGCGTCCCCACAGGTTGAGCTGGAGGCGGAGTAGGCATTGCTACCCCAGGAGGCGTCACAGGTAAACCCTGCGGTGCCCACCCCGAAGTCTGACCAGGCAATACTGCCTTTAGCCTCTCTAAATCCTGGACAAGCTTCGTATGCTTACTCTCAAGCTCCGAAGCCCAATCCACCACCTGAGATAAATCATTCCAGCCCTTCTTTGCCATAAACTCCTTCAGCTTCGTAACAGAAGCGTCTTCCTCTGGAGCCTGGCTGTCTTGAGCTGCCCCATCTTGCTGCTCTTCACCACCCTCACCCAACAAAGCGTCAATATCAAACGCATTGTCTTGGGTCGTGGTGTCTTGAGCGTCTTGCTGTAAATCTTCTAATTCCATCATGTCCTCCCATATCAGGGTTCATTACCAGCATAACATAACATTGAACAATGTCAACCCCATTCGAGAGATTTTTTATCACTACTGCGTTTTCTGTGTCGATTATTCTCTACTGCGTTTTTCTATGCCTATTAGTCTCTATAATATCTCTTGCATAAGAGAGTATATATATCTCTATTAGGGTTTAGTATTGAGTTTATTATGGGTATTATTGGAGTTTCTTATAAAGTGATGATGAATGTGAATTATTGTGTGTGAGTTTGTGATGTAAGGATAACCCCCCGAACAGCCCCCCGCCCCCCTGGGGCGATAGGTGGGGGCTTATCGGTGGTCAGACGGGATAGCTTAAGCCAGATAAAAAAAATCAACAAAAATAAAATCTCTGCCTTATACTCAAAAAACAATAATTAGTGGAGATAAAAATAGCATTAAAAAAAAGCATTAATGCTATTCAATGGCATTAATGCTAATAATAGTAAATAACTCCACTATACTATATAGTGGAGTTAAAACAAAAATATATTTTGGAGGTATATCATGTCTTTAGGAGAGGTTCAAATTATCATCAGGGACGTGCGCCCTGGGGGCTGCGGATACGTTGATTTCAAACCAGACATTCCGAGTCTGGGCAAGTTGGTGCTGGACTTTAGGAGGGGGGAAGCCTTCCTAAAGTCTGATGATGAGGGCTGGAGTGATTACTGCCGTATGGAAATACGGCGGGGAAAGCCTGGGGAACAAGATTTAATTTATATCTTCTGGCCGAGTTGGGCGGACGAAGAATAACCCTGGACGGCCTGGAGAGAACTTGACAGCGAAACTCCCCCGTTTGGGGGAGTCGGTGACTGATAGTCACCCTGATGAGCTGTGTAAATAACTCTACTATAGAGTAGATATTACTATATAGTAGAGTTAAAACAATATAGGAGGTGCCATGAAAGGCATAACAGTAAACGGTAAGAGGGTCTGGCGGTTTTCCGCCAGACAAGTCGAAGTCCTCGACAGAAACGTTGTCGGGGACTGGAGGGCTCTGCTAAAAACAGAGCCCTGGGTAGTTGCGAAGGCTTTGGGGCTCATTTGCAAGCTAAAGGAAGACTTAGCTTGCAAACTCCTGCAGCCGTATGGGCTGCAGGTGATTCCAAATCGCCCGAAGCACCTGAAGTCCTCTCTGGAAAGGGCGAAGGCTGTGCCAAATCGCCCTGTAAAGAAGCAAAGGGCGAAGTCTGCGCCTGCTCCTGAAGTCCTCTCTACAGAGCAGTTGAAGGCTCTGGCTGTTGCCCTCCTCGAGAGGGCAGGCTATAAGGTCACTTTTAAGTGACCAGCAGCCAGCCACTGCTCTGACGGCGAAACTCCCCCGTTTGGGGGAGTCGGCGACTAATAGTCGCCCTGATGAGCCGTTGAGCTTGTCAGAATCCTTAAGGAGGTATGCTTAAAGCATGAGATTAGCATTGATGAAAGCTTGCATGGGGGACTCTCTTATCAGTCCTCGGACAATGGGTCGACAGCTGCAAGAGCAGCTGCAGGTCATTTTTGGCAAACGCCCTATCTGGCTACTCGAAATCGAGCAAGACGGGGACGATTTCGTGGTAGTGGACTTGGACGGAACTGATATTGGCACGGTAACACTCCAATCAGTCCCAGGACAATGGGTCGGCAGCTACAAGGGCAGCTGGCGGGTCAAAAGATACAAGGTATTTGCCAGGGAGGGTTCTCTATAGAGAGCCTGACGGCGAAACTCCCCCGTTTGGGGGAGTCGGCGACTAATAGTCGCCCTGATGAGCCGTTGAGCTTGTCAGAATCCTTAAGGAGGTGTCATCATGACACGCAACATGTTTAAAGGGCTCGAGTTCTTCGAGCCTGAGCTTCTCGAAGACTGCGGGTTGGAGTCTGACCCGCAGTTAGATTTACTCGAGGCGTATCGAATCTCGATACGTCAGGGCAAGTCCCTAATCGAAGAGATTAGGGATAGGGAAAACTCTCTTGAGCAGGAGCGGGACAAAGAACCGCTTGTCCTGCCCTGAAAGGAGGTCAAAATGACTGATAAGGATAAGGAATTGTTTCTGGAAGTCCTGGCCTTAAAAAAGGTCGGGCGGGAATCTTTAGGAGCGAGCGATAAGGAACTCGCTATCCTGAAGAAGGTCGGGCTGGTCAGAGATGATAACCAGCCCAGGGAAATCAAAAAGAAAGAGAAGAAAGAGCCAAAGCCCCTCACTATAGGGCTTGGCTACTTCTTGAAGGAGGTGCTGAAATGAAAAGTCCAGAGGAAATTTTCGAGGAAACATGGCAAGAGCTAAAGGACAAGCTCGAGGTGGAAATCCTCGATATGTGTCCTGGCTCTGGGGCTGTAGCTGTAGCTCTAATGCTGTCAGAAATCTGCCTCGATAAGGCAAGGTATCTGGCACTCAATTGGCAAGATAGGGCTACAGCGAAAGCCTGGGAAAAAGCGAGCAAGGTCTTCGAGGAGACCGCTCATAGAGTCGCCGATATTTTCGGCGAGCAAAATCTAACACGGGAGGTGTGAGATGTATCAAATTCATCATCCGCAATTCGGAGAAATCTGGCTCAACTATGAGCCAGTGGACTCTGACTACGTCAGGGTTCTGGAGACAGGGCTTGGGCTGGTCGCTGTGTATCCGACCCAGACCCAAGAATGGGAGCTTCAGGCTATCCTCGATGAGGAACTGAAGAGGACTGACATTGTTGTTGTGTTCTACCATCGGGATTTGTGGCTCACTCGGGACGACATCATTAGCCAAGACGAGCTGACCAGGTGGTATCACAGAGAGCATATCCCGCAAGAAAAGAAGTATCGCATATTCGACTTATCAGCTCTTATTCACGGGTCGGTTCACCTGTCACTTCGGAGTTCCTTCCCTGAAGACCCTGGACGCTGGGATACCAGCACTGCTGGGGCTATTTTAGTAAAACGCAGACCAGGGCTCTCCTACGGGCAAGCATTTAGAATGGCAAATAACTTTGTGGACAACCTGAACAAGCTGTTCAATGGTGAGTATCTGAATGTAGTGAGTGAACGACTCGAGCAAGCAGAAGGCAGATACCAAGCGGTCGAAGAAGTCACCCCCCAGCAACTCCTTCCCTCACACTCTCGGAAAGCTATAACAGATGAGCTTGATTTCCAAATCAAATATCTGGCTAAAAAATACGGAGAGCAACTGCCTCTCCCTCTCTATATAGAGAGCGAAAATCAAACACAGGAGGTGTGATATGTGCGTCTCTTATCGTCTCGAGCAAAGGTATCTCTTGCATATTAGAGACCTGGACTTGTTAGTCGGCATGAAATATTTTCTCGTCAAGAAGAACTCACTATACGGGTATAACCAGGGGAGGTTCAGGTATAAGTTAACTCACCACCCTGACCAGCACTGGCTATACATACCACCATCTATAAAGAATCAGGACGTGTCATATGTGTATCACCGACACACGCTTTCCACAGACCACAAAACAATTGAGTGGGCATGGGATGTGTTAGAACAGACCAAATATTTCAGCAGCAAACTAAAGTTAGGCTACCATGCCCATGCGTTTGACGAGGAAGTAGAAACATTTGAAGGTCCAAAAGACGCAAAACGGAGCTTCTTTGCACCCGTTCTATTCTCGCACAGCGAGCTAATGTGCCTCGACAGGGTAGATGTAGTCGTGCGTGCGTTCCGTATTCCTGACCCAGAGCATTTCCCAGCACTATATAGAACAGCATTTTGTCTCTGCGGAGTGACGGATGAGGACATCGAGCTATTGTTTAGCAACGCATCGAAAATGTTAAAGGGCGTGTTTGAGAACGCTCCAAAAAATAACAACGAGGAGGTGTCAAAATGACAGAAAAACAGCTCAATGTAATCCGTCGCAACCTGGTGCGGTATTGCGATTATCTGCTCGCACCAGAAGAAGTGGACAGGCTCAATAAATTAGAGCCTTGGCAAGTCAGAAAGCTGGTCAGGCTGTTCGTCAGCTACAAACTTGACGATGCGATTCAGTTCATGCTCGAACTGAAGATACCAACAAAACAGCCTGCCGTCCTGACAGAGAAGAGAAAAGAGCTGAAGAGTAGGCGAGCTTGGTATCGGAAAAAGTGGGCAGAGAAGCTGGCTAAAGAAGGGAAGGCTCTCCCAGCAGAGAAGAAGGTCGTAGTGGTGGTAAAAGAGAAGCCCGTCCCAGCTGCTCCGCCCGAGACAATTCTGGTAGAGGAAGAAGCTTCTACATCTATACCAGAAACGCCAGCTCCAACGCAGGCAGAGCAACAGGTAGTCATTCAGGCTTCCACCCCTGCACCCGCAAAGCAGGAAGAGGAAGAGGATGACTGGGAAAAACAAATGCTCAAAGAGCTTGGTCTTTTGAGCTAACACACTATAGGAGGTGTCTCATGAATTTCAAACAGGAAATCGAAAATCTTAAGGTCGGGGCTACCGAGCCCCAGGGCAATGGTCAGGGTGAAGTCCAGGCTGCAGCTGAAACAAAGCAGCCAGTAGCGGAAACAAAAGCGGAACCCCAGGTCACTAAAGAAGAAGCGAAAGAACTCACCCTGGAGGAAATCCTCGCCAGACTGAAAGGTGTCGTGAAAGATGAGCTGCTACGCCAGATGATTAAAGAGATAGCCAAGCTGAAAAAGGCTGTCTCTAAAACCGCTCCCCGTGAGAAGCTGGACGCAGAGTATTACCCACCGAAAGAGTTTGACTTGATTTACAATTTGGTGAAAGAGGGTCACTATGTATTGCTGTTTGGTGATGCTGGTTGTGGTAAGTCCTTGCTGGCAAAGCAGATAGCGAAAGCAATGGACAAAGAGTTTGTCCCGATTCCGCTGGGTGGTGGTGTGAGGTATAAGCAGTTGTTTGGTGGTGATGTAATCCTGGCAGATGGGTCTTCTACCTGGAAGCCGTCCAAGTTCCTGGAAGCCATACAAACTCCAAGCGTGATATTGCTGGACGAAATATTTGGCGTTGAACCTGACGTCTTGGCGGGGCTGAACGGTCTGTTGGAGCCGTCCACTCGCTGTATTCAGACCCCTGGTGGTATGTTCAAGCTGCACCCAGAGTGCAGCATCATTGCTACCTCGAATATTAACGGACGCTCGCCCTCTCCGAAATACACTGGACAGAACAAGACTGACGAGAGCTTGTTAGACAGGTTCTGGGTGGTCTATATGGACTATGACAAAGAAGTCGAACGTAAGCTGGGTGAGCAAGTTCCTGATGGCATGAAGCTGGTCAATGCTGTGTGGGAATTACGAGCGAAGTGCCGTAGCCTGGGAGTAGAGTTCAACGTCTCTACCAGAAGACTGAACCTTGGCTTGAAGGCTATGGCTCAAGGCTTGTTCCGTGACAGCAATGGCAACCTGATGCTGGACGAACTAATGAAGTTCTTGTTCTACAACAACATGACCGTTGCCGAACGGAACAGACTCGGAATCACTATATAGGGAGGTGCAAGATGAGAAATCTTGAAGATGTCATTGCCGACTACAAGAAAGTCAAAGCCATTCCCTCTTGGGTGGAGTTTGACTCACAGTCAGTTCTGCGGTATCTGATTTCGACTCCACCCAAGCAGTATCCTCGGCTGGCAAAAAATCCTCACATTGACCCAGTTGAAACGCAGGAGTTTCGAGATGAAGTCCTGGACATCATCTCTCAATTCCAGGAGTCGAAACGCCTGGACTGGGCAGAGTCTGTGACAATGTTCAGTGGCTGGAAGAAAAAGTGGAAGGACACTTACTCCGATAGCGGGGATTTAGACGTGAGTGAGTATATTGCTGGGTCGGAGTTGCCCTTCGAGGAGGGAGTGAGAATTGGCGTGAGGCGAGATAGTGGTGTGATTTTTCATGTGGATGTAACCGTCAATGCCAGTCACAGGGATGAAGACACTCTCTCGAAATTGCAGAAGCAGATGTATCCCCTGATTCTGAATAGGCTGGCAAACAACCAACCAACAAAAGTCATCACAACAGCAGCAGTAAAATACGCTGGGAGAAGACTGAGACTGAAGGCTGTCAAGTTCCCGTATGACATAGACTGCAGAGAATATGGTGGAAATCAAGTGATATGCAAGGGTGGGCTGATTTTCGTCTTGAAGGACTGGAATATGCCTATCAGCGACGCAGTATGGGGAATGTTCTCTACTAATAGAGTCTCGAACAGACTATTGTGCTGGTGGTGCGATGCGATAAGCGGAACAGGGGCAAACTACACAGGCTCTACATCATTAGAGATGCCAGAGTGGTATCCCCCTGTCGTGTTCGTGGCTCCGAAACCTGATAGACTCTCTGGGGTAACTCCCAGGGAAGGCATTGACAAAGCTATTGCCTTCACCGACGATAATGGAAACTTCCGTGAAATAACAATTCGGGAGTATCTCCACGGAAAAGACGGCGATGAAGGCTATTGAGGAGGTGAACAATGAAAGAACCAAAACTCTACACGGCTTATCAGCATTTCAACAAGGCGTTATTTGAGGGAGATTTGCCCGCAGATATAGTGCTCTTGCTGGGCAGGCTCCAGCAAGAGTATTTCGGAATGACTGTTCCAGAGGCGTGGCGTAATTCTAACGGTCAGTTAGTTCACGAAATCACCCTGAACTCGAACCACATTAGAGAGCAGATAGGGGCTGTGCTGTTCTATGGAGTGCTGATTCACGAGATGATTCACTTATGGCACAGGGTAAAGATAGGCGAGGAGAAGCCACCGCATAACGAGAACTTTCTGAAGAAGTGTGAGGAGCTGGATTTGGAGGTGGTATTCCATCAGGGAGATAGCTGTGTGACAGCTCCAAAGAAGAGCGGTAAATCATTCCAGGCAATAGTGTCTCTCCCTGACGAAGCTATATACGACATCGAGTGTGTGGCTCCCTGGGCTCCGACATCTCCAGGGCAGGACATACCAAGCGGTGGTGATGGTGGCAGCAGCGAAAGCGATGGCAAGTCTGGTGATAGTGATGGTGGTGGAGAATCTCAACAAAAGCGAATAGTAGTCACCCAGGACACAAGCGACAATGAGCAGGCAAAAGAAGTGATAATAGTCGAGGGACGCAAAGAGAAGGAAGACGAAAAGAAAAAGACAGCTCCAACAGAGTCTGAATACGACAGATACGTGTGTCCTGTCTGTGGTGTTAGTGCGTTCATTAACACTACCAAGCCAGTGGCTCTCTGGTGCTTAATGTGCAATAGCCGCCTCCTCAAGGAGGCGAAGTAATGGTCTGGATATCCTGGGCGTTGATTCTGTATGCGTGTATCGCATCGTTAGTGGACTGGTGGAAACGCCAAAGAGCCTGGCGAGCTATCAAAGCGGAAGCCAGGCGACTTGGCGTTTCCGAGGTATTGTTCCAAACAGAAAAACAGCAGCAAGAAGCAGAGCAGTTAGTGAGCGATGAAGAGGAAGGAGGTGAGTGGTAGTTTTTTCGTAAATTACCCTTCTCTCCTTCCTTTTCCCCCTTAACCCCCTTATCTATCCTTTCATCCCCATATCTCTTAATATTATTATCTTTAAGACTAATAAGACAAAGACAGACGGTATGTGTATTAACGTCACGTTACAGAGTTATACTGTCAGTATTTCTTTGGTAAGTTAGGGGAGAGTATGAGAGGGGGAAGAACCCCTTTCTTTCCTCATAGTAAGTGATGGACACCAGAGAGCTTGCGAATTGGAAAAAAATAAAAATTTTTCTGCCGATGGCTTGACAAAACGCAACGGCTGAAGTATATTTAGTTTGCGGGTGGCGAAAAGTCAACCCAAAATCATCGTAGGAGGATACGATATGACAAAGACAAAACTTCCAAGGCACAAAAACAACGAAAAGGATTTCCCGACTTTCGTTGGCAACAACCTGGCAAAGGTAATGCTGGAACGAGGTATTAGTGCTCTCGACCTCGAGTCGAAGACAGGGGTGCGGTCGCAAACTATTCTGAACATTGCTCGCAACACCAATACCCCGACGCTCAGAATAGCATACCTACTTGCTTGGGCTCTGGCAGTTCCGATATCAGAGCTATTTCCGTTTGACCCAGGGAGGGCGTATGACTATGTGGTCAAAAAAAGACTTGGCGGACTATCTCAAAATTAGTGAAAGGACGATAAGCCGATGGATGCGGAACGAGAAACTACCCTATCTCAAGGTGGGGAGAGTAGTGCGATTCTCCCCAGAGGAAGTGGAGAGCTGGCTGAAGAAAAAGTCAGTTCAGCCAAACCCGTTGTGGAGCTACCCGACGCAAAGAACCTCTACTCGCTTGCGGTGAGCTTTGCAAAGTCGGGTATGTTCCCGCACGCTAAAAACCCGTTTGGGGCTATGACGATAATCGAATACGGTCGTGAGCTCGGAATCCCCCCTGTATCTGCACTCCAGACCATGGGCGTCGTGAACGGGCGTCTTGCTATCGAAGCAAAGGCATTATTCGCAATAGCACTAAAGCATGGCGTCACTATTGAAGTTATCGAGAAAACCAAAGAAAAATGCGTATTACGCTTTCGGAGACCTGGCTATGAGCCGTATGTAGAGACTTTCACAATTGAAGACGCCAAACGCATTGGTCTTCTCTCGAAAGACAATTGGCAAAAATACCCCGAGGAAATGCTTTACTGGCGTTGCGGAGCCAAGGGGTTGCGGGCGTATTGCTCTGATGTCATCCTGGGACTCTACACCAAAGAAGAGCTTGAGGATATTGTGATGTCCAAAGTATCAACCAGCCCAACCACTACCTCCGCAACTACCAACGTTGCTCCGAATGTAGAATTCATTGACCTTGTCCCTGAAGCCCCAGAGCCAACCCCACCCTCAACGTCAACCGCTACTGCCCAGGCTGTCAGCCAACCAGCAAGCACGTCGGTCGAGACCCCCGTCGAGCCAGTGGCTGAACAAGATGTAGAGCTTGAGGCAAGTATCGCACTAATCAACACGAAGATAGAAGAGGCTGGTCTGGACAGGCAGAAGTTTCTTGGATGGCTGTATTCAATTCAGGCTCCCAAGAGACTCTATGTCGGGAAGCTCTATAACAACTTCAGCCTGCACCAGGGAGACCGCAAGGATGTAATCGAACTGGCTCGCACTATTAACAGAGCCATAGCAACATACAAAAAGCAGGCTGGTATGACTACTCGCAAGGAGGTAGCGAATGGGAAAAAGTAATGGACATCAGAAATATTTTCTGGCAGACGGAACCGAGGTTCCGAGCGTGACGCAGGTGCTATCAGTCCTTGGTAAGCCCGCTCTAATACACTGGGCGTGGCAACTCGGGAAAGATGGCAAGGACTACAGGAAAGAGCGGGACGGAGCTGCATCTGCTGGCACCCTGGCTCACGCATATATCAAGGCTCACCTCAAAAACGAAAAGCTACCTGAAGACTATCTGATGCAGTTCAGTAAGCATGAAATTGACCAGGCTGAAAACGCCTTTATAAAGTTTCTTGAGATGATGAAATACAGAGAATTCCAGCCATTACTGATAGAAAACCCTCTGGTTTCAGAGAAGTTGCGTGTAGGTGGGACGCCAGATGCGTATGGAATCTATGACGGGAAGAAAGAAATCTGGGATTTCAAGACATCGAAAGACATCTACCCAGAATATTTCTACCAGCTCGCTGGGTATAAGCTACTGCTGGAGGAGCACGGACATCCTGTCGAGAGAGTGCGTATCATTCAGTTCAACCGCAGTGACGAGAACTTGGATTACGCTATGGGCTCCAAGGACGCAGACAAGCTGAACGCTGAAACCGAGATTTTCTTGGCGTGCCTCAAGATATATCAGCTTTCAAAAAACCTGGAGCAAAGTGAAAGGAGTCGCTACTAATGGTCAATTATGTCATCATTGTTGGTCGGGTTGGAAACGCATCTATGTATCATCGCCCCGATGGGCTACACGCTTTGAAGCTGTCTATTGCCCTGCACAATTCGTATCGTCGAGCAGACGGGTCGTGGGTGAATGCTACTAATTGGGTGAATGTCACCAAGTTCCGTCCGTCCGAAAAGCACCAACAGATAGAAAAGGGCGATATAGTAGCTATAGAGGCTCACCTAACCTCCAACGAGGGAAGGATATATGTTTACCCAGACAAGATACACGTCCTGGTCAAAAAGAACCCTATACAGCAAGAAGTAGAGAATATAGCAGACCCGTTTGTGGAGCCAGTTGAAATCCCAGCAGACCAGGACTTTACTTTCCCTGACGTTTTGACCACCAACGACATGACGCCAGAGGAGAGGTGGAATGGAGAACCAATTGATGGAGACAACGATGCAGAATTGCCTTTCTAAACAGCTGATGTATTGGAACAAACTTTCAACGATGACGCCAGTCCAGAGGTTGCTGGCGAGCTACCTACTGACGCACTCTGATGATGTGGTGGTGGAAAAGTTCTTTGCTGCCGTTGAAGGGAGACCACGGAAGTTCCCTGTCTATTACGACTTCACCAAGCACCGCTGGGTTGGGGTTGAGACAATTATGGACGAGCTGAAGAAGCTGTTTCCAAACACGGATATTGGCTCGGAGTTAGAGGCGATGAAGCGGTGGCTGGAGCAAGACCCTGTGTCACACCGCAAGAAAAATTATCGAAAGTTTATTATTGGCTGGCTCTCTCGCAGCGTGTCACAAAAGCAAGGAGAGAGCCCCGAGCAATGGGCAAAGCGTATGTTAACACAGGTTAAGTGAGGCGATGATGTTAACACAGGTTAAGTGAGGTGGATATGGACAAGATTAACCACTTGTCACGATTCAAGAAGCTGTGTGATAAGATTTCGGCTCTAACAGGAGCCAGAAAGCTGACCGATGAAGAGGTGCTAACATACTTTCAGGAGCTGGAGAAATACCGCATAGAAGACATAGAGAGCGTCACGCTTGACATAGTGCTGCACGATACATACGCTCGGCATTTCCCTGCTATTGGGGAAATAATCACTGCCCTGGCAGAGAAGCTCGCCCAGGAACAAATCAGGAAAAAGCCACGATACTGCCCGTATTGCTATGGCTCTGGGGTATTAGAAGCAAATAACCACGGCTATGCCTGCGTCTGCGAAAATGCTTACCCCAGCCTATCAAGGATAACAGACGATATCTTTGCTGGGCTGTTCCCAAGAGCGTATGCGGAAATGACCCTGGACGACCTGGAGAGAATGCGTGGGGAGGAAATGTTCCTCCCCATCAAAATCATGGGTATGACCTGCGAAAAGTGTGGTGGTCAATACGATGTAGAGCTAACCACCAAGAGAGTAGATATTGCGTTAGAGGTGGCAGAATCAAAGTGTCGCCATCTATGCGAACCTTGCTACATAGAGGAAGGAAGACGATATGGCTTCTGGGAATAACATTGTGCGACTGATAGCTCTGCCCGATATTCACGCTGCTACCAAACCTGGACAGATAGCTAATAGCTGGGAGCCAGACCTGTCCGACGGATTCTATACTGCGATGGAGTTTCTGGCAGACTTCAAGCCACATATCACTATCCTGATGGGAGACCTGATGGACTTTGGTCTTGTGAGTCACTGGGAAGATGACGCAGCTCCACTAAATAGAGAGGGCAGAAGGCTGGAGTATGACTTCCTACTCGCAAACCAAATACTGGACTATATTGACAGATACACACTGAAACACAAAGTCTATATTATGGGCAACCACGATTACAGGCTGTTCACTTACCTGGCTCAAAACCCGCACCTGATAGGGATAGTGGACTTATGGAAAGCACTAAAGATGCACCAGAGAAAGAATTGGGAAGTAGTAGATTTCGGAAAAGTTTATCGGTATGGCGACGCATCTTTTACGCACGGCTGGTATTGGAACAAATACCACGCAGCTAAAACCGTCGGTGAGGTCGGAGACAACATCTTCTATGGTCACACTCATGACATTCAGAGCTACTGCAAACCTAACATTCAGCTCAAGCCCATTGTTGGGCAATCACTCGGATGCCTGACACACATCTCCCCAGACTATAAAAAGAACCGACCCACGAATAACGTGAATGCGTTTGGTGTCTTTTATTTCCTGACTAATGGTCATTTCACCTATTACACCCCAATAATCATCGAGGGTGTAATGGTGTGGAATGGGAAAATCTATCACCCTGACAGGATTAAAATGCTCTTCGCCAATGATGGGAGCAAATGCTCTCTCAAGGGAGGTGCCTGATGGAAAAAAAACAAAACAAGGAAAGGCACGCAGACAAATGCGAGATGTGTGCCAGAACCTGCAAGCAACCAGCATTTGTAGAAGTGCTGGGTTGCCCAGATTTTGTTCTCTATGAAGACGAAGAAAATCCGCAAGAAGCGGACAAATCTAAACAGGAGGTTTCGTGATGTCACGAAAAACCATAATGGCTGTTTTTAGTGTGCTGCTCGCTATTGCTGCTTTCTTTAGTGAGCAGTTTGGACTTTCCGTGAATGCCACAGCTGCTCTTGGTGGTATAATCGTTGCCCTGACCTACATCTTCTGGGAAGCCAAGGATGATATCAGGCGAATCAAGGCTCAACCTGATAAGTGGAAAGACCCGAAGTTTTGGGTTGCTTTTATCTCGACTCTTTTGCTATCGCTGAATGAGAACTTCGGGCTCAATATCCCTATTGATATCCTGTCGCCAGTGCTGGTAATTGTTATCACGGCAATGTTTAAGTGGCTCAAAATCGGGGAGCCCGACACTTGATTTCAGGGGGTGGTTCGCCACCCCCGCACCCTACTAAAGGAGGTAGATATGAGAGCATTAGTTATTATCGCAACAATTGCTATACTGGTCATTTGCTTCAAGTATCGTAACCTCTCCCAGAAAAACGCACGCCTCAAGGGAGAGCTGGTTCATTGCCATCAGGTGCTTGGAAGCTTGCTTGAGGTAGCGAATGAAATCGCTGGAAGCATTGGGGCAGAGGTTATGGTCGGTAGGAACAACGCAGGCACGACGATAATCCTGAAACAGAAAACAACAGCGGAAAGCCAGCAACAACCGACTCCTGATACAGAGGAGAGCCATGCCACTCATTGAGGTTCCTGGCGTCCCGAGGGGAAAGCAAAGACCCAGGTTCTACATCCGCAAAAAGAAAGATGGTTCTAATTTCTTTGGTTCATACACTCCCAAGGACACTATTCTATACGAGAACGCAGTTAAGATGGCGTATCAACAGCAGTGGAATAGACCCCCAATAACAGGGGCTGTTCGCATGATAATTTCAGCTTACTTTCCACCGCCGTCCTCTATCTCTAACACCAAGAGAAAGAAGCTTTTGCTTGGGTGGTATGACAAAAAACCCGATATAGACAACATCGCCAAAGCGGTTATTGATGGGTTGAATGGTGTGGCGTTCCTCGATGATAGGCAGATAGTGAACCTGGAAGTCAGAAAGTTTTACGGGGAGAGACCAGTGCTACAGGTCTTAATCGAGGAGATGGACATATATATGGAGCCAGACAATGAAGAAAGCAAAAAAGAAAAAGCTTGAGTGTCAAAAGTGCGGGAGGGAAATCAAGATAGACTATGGCGATAATCTATGTAGCCGATGCCGAGCTGTGCAGATGAAGAAGGCTGTGAAGGAGTGGGGCAGGTGTCGGCTCTGTGGCAGAAAGTTTCGTGTAAAGCTATATCAAGACCCCCGCTGGACATGGTGGTGCCCTCGTTGCCGAGCCCGTGTAAACGAAATGGGTGGTGGTTACGAATGGGTGCAGAAATGGACAACAAAGAAAGGAGTTCCAGATGAAGAGACAATACTTTGAGGAATACGTGAACCAGGTGGTTTTGCCGAAGTGTGAGTGCATCCGCAACACTAAAGGCAAAAACTATTCTGGTGATGATGACTGCCTGGCTAATTTCAAAAAGACAGGGCAAAGACTTAATCTCGACCCTATGGTTGTTCTATTAGTGTTTCTTGAGAAACACATGGACGCAATATACTCATACGTGAACGGCACCTATACTGATGATGGAGAGCTAATTGAATATAGGGTATGTGATGCGATTAACTACCTCTTATTGCTTCTCGGTCTTCTCAATGAAAAGAGACAGGGCGAGATAGCTTCTACCGCCATCTCTGCGGTTTAGGGGGTGCCAGATGCTGCTGGTGTATCTATTAGGGAAAATCACTCCACGAGACCCAAACAAAAGCCCAGGCATGGAATACCTGGAAAACGTCGAGTGGATGCTCCACCTCGAAGCAGAGCTGGTTAAGGCTGGATTTGCTGTCATTAACCCAGGCTCTGACTTTTTACTGCCATTGAAATCGAGAGACATTACGGTTGAAATGCTGCGAGAGGTTGCTCTTGAGAAGATGCGTAGGTGCGATATGGTCATTGCCTTGCCAGGCTGGAGGGAAAGTGAGAATTGTATGCGTGAATACGAGGAAGCAAAAAGGCTTGGGATTAGAATCACTGATTTAGAGCATGAGTGCCCAGGGCTTGCCGAGGTTAATAGCATATTGAAAAAAGCAGAAAAGGAGGAGAGTTATGTTCAAGGGAGTAATTAACAAATCACAAGACCAGGACATCATCACTATGATGTCAGGACAATACCAAGAGAAGAATCTGGCTCAAGAAAATCTGGAGAGAATGAAGCCTCTTCTCAAGGCTGTGTATCAGATGTGCCAGACAGAGGGCTGGAAGAAATACATTAAACCCTTCCTGGAGCGACACGGCAACCCAGCCCAGCTGTTTGAGTGCCTGCGTAATCCTGAAAAGAGGTTCGAGGTGGAAGCTCCCAGGATAGAAGCCTTTGCCCAGATACTCAATTACATCAATTCCCTGGAAAAGACCTATGTCACAATGCTCAATTCAGAACACAACGAGGACGAATCTGACGAGTAGGAACACTATACTTCTGGGGGACTGCATAGAAATTATGCAACAGCTCCCAGATAACTCTATTGATAGTGTGGTTACAGACCCGCCGTATGGTCTCGGGTTTATGAACAAGGAATGGGATATCTTTGACAAAAGTCAGTTTGGCATAGCTGGGAATGAAGGCAAGAATGACCTCAAAGTAAAAAAACACTTTGATGTTTTGCCCAGGTATAACACCGAAGGTCTTTACGATTTTACTCGTCGGTGGGCAAGTGAGTGTCTACGAGTGCTGAAGCCTGGTGGGTATCTATTGTCCTTTGGTGGGTCGAGAACATACCATCGAATTGCCTGTGCTATTGAGGACGCTGGGTTTGAGGTCAGGGATATGCTGGAATGGGTGTATGGTAGCGGTTTCCCCAAATCTATGAATGTGGGTGAAGGTATGGGGACAGCCCTGAAACCTGCTCACGAGCCCATCTGTATGGCTCGGAAACCAATATCAGAGAAGACGGTTGCCCAGAACATTGCGAAATGGGGAACTGGTGGGCTGAACATTGACGCTTGTAGGATTCCTTCAAACACCACTGGGCGTTTCCCAGCTAACTTAATTCACGACGGCTCTCAATTAGTGCTGGAGATATTCCCCGAAACAGCGTCCCCCTCTGGTCATTTCGATAAAGATGATTACGAGGAAGGTGATGGCGTGACAAACTTTACCAGTGGAGACTTTAATGGTTATCGAGACAGAGGCTCCGCAGCCAGGTTTTTCTATTGTGCAAAGGCAAGTAGAACAGAGCGTGAATTGGGTTTAGATTCTTTCCCAGAGAGACCAATAGCTGAAGTCAATAAGATGGGTGGCAGCAAAAACACTATGAAGACTGGTAGTGGAAACGAAAGGCGAAAGCTATACAAAAACACGCACCCGACGGTCAAGCCTATCGCCCTGATGAGATATCTGGTGCGGTTAGTAACGCCAAAAGGTGGCTTGGTATTAGACCCGTTTATCGGCTCTGGAACCACGGCTCTCGCCTGTATCCTGGAAGGCTACGATTACCTCGGAATAGAAAGAGAATCCGAATATGTCGAAATAGCCCAGGCAAGAATCGAATACCTGGAAAACGCCCTACGAGGACGGAGTGGATAAAAATGGCAAGAAAAAGTCATTTAGTAAAACCTTTAGACTTGATTACACCTACACTATTTCCACTAAACCTTCCTGTCGTGTTTAAACAAATTTACTACTATCTTTACAGCAACAGC
>Ga0209409_1001122_pt1 | contig 24033 bp, 23 predicted proteins | sample AD_JPNMR1_MetaG_FD_184424 | JGI IMG/M metagenome (GOLD analysis project Ga0209409, IMG submission 184424) | Active sludge microbial communities of municipal wastewater-treating anaerobic digesters from Japan - AD_JPNMR1_MetaG (SPAdes) (version 2) | ecosystem: Engineered > Bioreactor > Anaerobic...
CAACCTGACCTTTTGTCTGCTCTCCATCGCTCATCAAAACAAATATGTGTGTATCTCTCTTATGTAGATGGTCAGCAAGAGCAAATCCACATCCAGCAGAAAGCCCCTGTCCTAAATTTCCCGTACCCCACTCCACACCCGGGACTTTCCTTACTACGTGACCTTCAAATATGCTGCCTGACAACCTGAAGGTTGCTACCGCCATATCTATATCAAAAAAACCAAGCCGTCCTAAAACAGCATAAACACCAGGAGAGGTATGCCCATGGCTCACAACAATTTTATCTCTCAAAGGGTCATCTATCCTGTCAGGCGAGATATTAGCAAAGGAGAAGACCGTAAGATATATATCCAGTGATGACATTGAACCACCAGGATGACCTGAAGCAGCAAGAGTTGTCATTGTAAGTATATCGCCCTTACACAACCTGCTTAATTCTTTTAGTTTCTCAATATCTTTTTCCGTCAGATGTTCTTTTTCAAATCTACTCATCACTCCTCCTGTTTTAATGGATAGTACTTTTTCAATTTTTCCTCTAACATAAAAGATGCTCGCTGATAGGGAACTCCCCTCTGTGTGGAAAATTGCTCTCTTATCATATTAAGAACCGTCCCGTCTCTAAAAATTGCGGACATTACCCCATCTGTCCATAACCTTTCATTTTCCAAGATTTGACGCCAGCACCTAATTTCTATATCCTTGATTTCCTCAAAACTTTCCCTTGGATATGCATCAAAATTTATTTCAGGCAATTCAGGTAAGCTCTCCTTCCATTGTTTCAACCATACAAGGATGTTATTCCACATTTCAGGATGTCCAAAATAGTCAAATAATTCTTTACCATAGAAAAGCATAGTTTTAACCCCATAAAAATTCTCAAGACGTTTTAGTTCTTCCTGGTAATAGCACTTGTTTTTAGAAAGGTCAGGGTCAATAAAATACATTATACCGATAAGTTGTGCATTATGTTTTTTATGCAAGAGTTCAAGTTTATCTTCAAAATTACCAATTTGCCCTCGCTTTTTTGTAGAATCGTGGTCATCTCTTATTTTCTGTTCAATAAAATAATATATACTCCCATTAGTAAAATACTGGTCCAACGATAATGTTTTGCCATTTTCATTTATCATGTTTTTGTCCAAAACAGTAAAATTCATATCTTTAAATATTTCTTCTATAATTTCTTCAAGAGCATCACCCATGCGGATTTCATGAGATTGCAAAAGATGTTGTAAAATTTTAGCGCCTGGTTTTGTAGGTCTAAACAAACCTATAAATCTCTCTGGATTTTCAGATATCCTTCGGAGTAATTCTTTCCTCTCGCCTTCAAATATATGTTTATTTAAAATGGCACAAAATTTTTCGTAGTTCATTTTAATTCCTGTAATTTTGTGTACTCGTTTATGTATCTTTTGGATGGATACGGAATATCCGCTATTTTTAGTGGGTGTTCAAATCTTTCTTCTATTCCCTTTACATATTTAGGATTAATTTCTATCATAACAAAATCCCTTTTTAATGCTTGTGCCACATATCCAGTTGTTCCTGTCCCAGCTACAGGGTCTAAAACCAAATGGCCTTCTTTTGTAGATGTCAGAATAACTCTTTTAAGCAGTTCCACTGGTTTTTGTGTAGAATGTAATTTTTTCCCATCTTTACCTTTTATTCTCTCATTGCCCCAGCAGATGGGTAAAAACCATACATTTGCCCCTACCTTACCGATACCAAAACTTTTTGCAAGTTCTTTATTGAAGGTATATCCTTTTGCCTTTTTATCTTTTACCGCCCAAATAAGTGTTTCTGTAGCATTGGTAAACCTTACACCCAACCAGTTAGGCATAGGATTTGTTTTTACCCAGATTATATCATTAAGAATCCAATAACCTATGTCTTGCATTATTTTGCCTATTCTAAAAATACTGTGATATGTCGCAATAACCCAGATTGTTGCTGTCGGTTTCATAACCCTTTTTACTTCGGAAAGAAGGTTACAGACAAAATTATCATACGCTTGAAATGATGAAAATTTGTCCCATTCGTCATTTACGCCTTCAACACGAGTTTTTACTGTCCATCGTCTCAGTTCTTTATTTGGCAATTGAAGAAAATATGGTGGGTCTATAAAAACCATATCAAATGTTTCGTCACCAATCTTTCTAAGAACATCAAAAGCATTTCCCATTATTACTTTATTTTTAATTTCATCAATAGCATATCTTTGTTTTATCGTAGTATCCCTCACAACAATAGAATTTTTTTCCTCCTCAGGTATTACCTTAGGGAGGATATTCGGAATATTAACAATATACCCTTCCTTTTGTTCTTTAATAACCCTATTTTTCATTTCCTTTTATTATACATTATTGTATGAGAATATACCAATGGTATTATGGTATGATACTAAAGAGACTTGGGTCTTATGAGTTTATTGATACCTTCAAAGATAAAGAAAACAGCGAGGAAGACAAGAAGGACAGAGATATTGCCGAGAAAATAGTTCTTCTCCCTGTAAAATGATTGTGCCTGATAGCCAAGTGCGGCAATGGTGGTTAAAAACATAAATAAGGCAGGTAAGAGTGATGTGAGAGACCCCTTGCCTTTTTTAAGGAGGAAGACCCCTGACACAAAAAGTGCGATGGCTGCTACCAGTTGATTTGCAGCGCCAAAGACAGGCCATATCTTCTGCCAGTTCCCAAATGCAAGGTAACCGGCTACAAGGACAACACATAATGTTGAAAAATACCTGTTTTTGAATATGGTGATACCCCAGGTACTACCGAAAAGTTCCTGAGAGATATACCGGGTAATCCTCGTAGCAGTATCAAGTGTTGTAAGAACAAATGCATTTATCATAACAATTGCTATCATCTTTCCCGTTTCTGGTGGTAATATTCTTGAAGTAATCTGCCCGTATCCGGTGGCAAATGTACCTATCCAGTTACCTTTCTCCATAAGAACAGGATAATTGAGGGACGGGATATTTCCGCTCCAGTAAAGCCCCGCACATACACACAGCAGAGCAAGAATAGAAAGAATTCCTTCTGTAAGCATACTGCCATAGGCAACCTTCTTAGCATCTCCCTCTGATATAATCTGCTTGGACGTTGTTCCACTTGCCACCAAACTGTGAAATCCGCTTATCGCACCACAGGCAATCATCACAAACATCATAGGCCAGAGTGTCCCTTTTGTCCCGGCAGAGAAGGATATATAGGCAGGTGTGTTTATATAAGGCCTTGCAGTAAAAATGCCCGAATAACCTAAAAGAAGCCCGAAGAAAAGTATGAAAGAAGATAGGTAGTCCCTGGGCTGGAGTAGGAGATTAACAGGTATAACACTGGCGATGAAAGAGTAAATAAGCAGCAAAATAATCCATATCTTCACAGGACTACCGATAGAAATTGATAAGGGGACCCTATTTCCATAGACGAAAAGTGATACAAGAAGTATCAGGGCAACAACTGTTGCATATACATATTGAACTTTAAGCCGATAGACAAAAAACCCGAAGATTAATGCTATAAGGATAAGCCCAAATGTTGGTATTACTATGGGGGGTTCCTGTACCAGTGTACTGGCAGTAACAGAAGCAAAGACAGCAACAACAAGAACAAGTGTGAGCCATAGAAAGAGCGAAAAGATAACCTTGCTTCTCCTTCCTATTACTGACTCAGTAATATCTCCTACGCTACTCCCCCCATACCGTAAACTTAAAACAAGCGCAGCGAAGTCATGGACACCGCCGAGAAGTATTGAACCAAAGATAATCCATAGGGCAGCAGGTAGCCACCCCCATAGCATACAGGCAATCACAGGTCCAAGTATTGGGCCTGCGCCTGCAATGGATGCAAAGTGGTGTCCAAAAAGGATTGACCAGTGCCTGGCAGGGACATAGTCAACGCCATCCTTTTTCAAAGGCAGGTGTTTTTCTATCTGGAGAGACATCCCAGAGCCGTTCAAGAAATCTTCCATAAAAGTGGTACGCAATAACGAACAAGAACAATGAAACCCCAACAAGCAGAAGAGAGTTCATATCTCTCATTCCTCACATTTTTTCAAAAGTATTGCCCAGCGCCTGTCAACCTCTTTCTGTATCTCTTCAAGAAGTTGCTGATTCTCAGGTTTGAACAGGTGTGCAAATCTCCTCTGTAATTTAAACCATTCTGCAACGGGCTTTTTCTCTTTTGGTTTGTAAGAGAGTTTGTATTTCCCTTCTACAACTTCATATAGCGGCCATATACAGGTCTCTGCTGCTAAACGTGATATTTCCATTGTAAGTTCGGGCTCATGCGGCCATCCAAGCCGGCATGGCGAAAGGACATCTATAAATGTAAATCCATTGAAAGAGACCGCCTTTTCAACCTTGCTGACAAGGTCATTCCACCTTCCAGGGATAGCAGTGGCGACATAGGGTATATTATGCGCAACCATTATGGATGGCAGGTCTTTTGAAAACTGCACCTTGCCCGGAATTACCTTTCCTAATGGAGAGGTTGTTGTATGTGCCGCCTTCGGTGTTGCAGAAGAACGTTGGATACCCGTGTTCATGTAAGCTTCGTTGTTGTAGCATACATACAGCATCCTGTGTCCGCGCTCCGCTGCCCCTGAAAGTGATTGAAGCCCTATATCGTATGTCCCTCCGTCTCCACCAAATGCAACAAATATAACATCCTTATCTATCTTCCCCTGTTTCTTGAGAGACCTATATGCTGCCTCCACCCCGCTTACGGTTGCAGCAACATTTTCAAAGGCAGAGTGTATCCACGGGACATTCCATGCAGAATATGGAAATATGGTGCTTGCTACCTCCAAACATCCAGTAGCATTACCCACAACCACTGGCTTTTCTATAGCAAGCATTACCATCCTTGCCACAAGCCCTGCACCACAACCAGCACAGAGTCGGTGTCCTGAAACAAACCTTTCTTCCCTTTTCGCAAGTTGTTTTAAAGTCGGCATTTCCTTTCCTCCTATTTATAATTTTTTAGGTTCTCTTTAATGAAAGATATAATTTCTTCTGCAATTCCAAGACATTCCTTCGCTTCTTCCTTTCCAGCAGAAGGATATTGTACCGGGTAGCGAGAAATTATATAAAATTGAGATAAAATACTGGTTTTCTCTAAAAAATCTAAAAACCTTCCATTTACCTTCGCACACATTTTAGCCAGTTCTGTTAGATCGTGAATTTTGGGAAACTTTTTTTTGTTTAAAACTAAAAAACCTTTTAAATATTTTTCTGTTGCTTGCTGACATTGGAAGCAAATCTGTGGATAGAAACTGTTAAATTCTTTGAAAGAATCTTTTGCAAATCTAAATTCCTCTTCTCCTATTTTAAACCATTCATTAGCCAGTTTTAAGTTGCTTTTTTCTTTCATATAAAACTTTCCCTTTTTCCAAAATTTCTTTTATAAAAAAATCTCCCATCTTCCTCCTTTTTTCTATTTCTTCTGGAGTTAACACTAGAATATCAAAAGCACTATTTATTTTGTAAAGATATTTTCTTGCCTCCGGAACTCTTTTGAAAAATTTTTGATTGGTTCTTTTAATAATCAACAGGTCAAAATCGCTATCTTCTCCTGGAGTTCCCCATGCATAAGAACCAAACAGTATAACTTTTTCTGGATTATAATCCTTCAGAGATTCTGATATTTGCTTGATTTTTCCTTCAACTTGCCCTTTCATTACTATTCTCGCACCCCAATATATTTAAGGGTATATTCCTTTTTACCTGTCTTTGCTGTCTTTAACACTTCTTCCGATATATACCTTATATCCTCCTTACTCACATCCCTGCCACCAAGTCCGTAGATATAGTCCTGTATAAGCGGCTTTTCTGCAGTATCGTAAAGTGCTGCGCATATCTCAGGATAAAGAGGCCCTGAAAATGCACTCATACCTTCAGCCCTGTCCATTATTCCAACCGCCTTTTTACCTTTCAGTGCCTTTGCTAACTCATCCGCAGGGAATGGCCTGTATACCCTGAGTTTCAATAGTCCCACCTTTTTCCCTTCTTTCCTCATCACATCCACTATATCTTTTGCCGTTCCTGCGGTAGAACCCATCACTAAAATAACTGCATCTGCATCTTCCATCTTATATTCTTCAAAGAACCCATAACTTCTTCCAAACTTTTTACCGAATTCCTTCCCTATTTCAGGTATCACCTTCTTTGCATTAAACATACCCTCTGCTGACTGTCTCTTATGTTCAAAATAATAGTCCTGAAGGTCCAGAGCACCTATGGTGATTGGTTTACCTTCTTTTAAACTTTTTATAAGATTGTCCCTTTCCGGTGGCACTCCGATAAAACTCTGCACTTCCTCATCAGAAAGTATATCAAGTGTTTCAAGGCAATGGCTCAATATAAACCCGTCTGTCGTTGCCATCGCCGGAAGTTTAACATCTGGATGTTCTGCAATCCTTACCGCCTGGATAAGGTTGTCATATGCCTCCTGAACATTTTCAGAAAAGATTTGTATCCAGCCGGAATCCCTTGCGCCGAGTGTATCTGAATGGTCGCAGTGGATATTGATAGGGGAAGAAAGTGCCCTGTTTACCACCGCCATAATGATAGGCAACCTTAATCCTGCTGCAATATAAAGCATCTCCCACATAAGCGCAAGCCCCTGTGAAGAAGTCCCTGTCATTGCCCTTGCACCGGCAGCAGATGCACCTATACAGGCACTCATTGCACTGTGTTCACTTTCAACAGCCACAAACTCTGTTTTAACAAGCCCGTCCGCTACAAACTGAGAAAATATCTGCACTATCTCTGTAGCAGGGGTGATAGGGTATGCAGCAACCACATCGGGATTTATCTGCCGCATTGCCTCTGCAAACGCCTCATTACCTGTTCTGGCTACTTTCATTTTTCGCTTCTCCCTTTTCCATCTTGTTTTTTACATTTTCAAGATTACTTTTAATTGTTTCAAGTGATTTTATAATACCTTCTATCTGGGCTGTGCTTTTTGAAATATCATCCACAAGCAACTGGTACGCCTGAACCTCTGATGTTAATGTCTGAACCTCTGTTTCTATCTTTGCCTGTTTATTTTTGAATGTCACATAAACGACCCCTGAAACAATCCAGCCGGAAAGCACAAGAGCAATTACTATCCATCTTGTTATTGTCTTCATTTTTATTCCTCCTTCTCATCAACCATCTTTATTGCTTCCTTCGGACACTCATACGCACATATACCACAGCCCTTACAGTAGTCATAGTCAAAGCCAATAAACTTACCTGTCTCGCTATCCACTTTCACCGCACTATCAGGACAAGAAATCCAGCAGATGAAGCAGTGGATACACTTTTCAGGAATATGTACAGGCCTTCTGTTTCTCCAGTTGCCTGTCTTGAACTTCAATGAAGAGCCACCTTCAAGGATATCTCCCTCCGGTAATTGTTTCCAGCCACTTTTTTTCTCTTCCATCTTATACTCCTTTTACCTCGTTATATGCCCTCTTTATAGCGTTGATATTTCCTTCAACTATCTCAGGTCTGTTCCTGAACTTCTTTTCAAGTTTCTTTTTTGTATCTTCAATAAGTTCGTCTATACTCAAAATACCTGTTACCCGTACAAGTGCACCTATCATAGGAGTATTAGGAATATCCTTTCCTATAGTTTCCATTGCTATGCGAGATGCATCCACAGTGCATACCCTCCCTTTATATCCCAACTTCTTTTTTATCTCATCCGCTTCAAGGGGGGTATTAATAATAAGGACGCCTTTTTCAGCATCGAGTCCCTTTGTTACATCCACCTGCCCTACAAGCGTCACATCAAGAACCACAACCACATCGGGGTTTTCAATATTTGAGTGGTCTCTTATCGGACTACTGCTTATCCTGTTAAACGACTGGACAGGAGCACCCATCCTCTCAGGTCCATATTCAGGAAATGCCTGTATATACTTACCAGTAGAAAGTGCTGCATCCCCGAAAAGAAGTGCTGCTGTCTTTGCTCCCTGACCACCTCTGCCATGCCACCTTATCTCAAAAATTTTCTCTTCCATCACCTCACCTCTCTAATCTGTAAAAAAGCAAAAACATTTTAACGGTTATAACCTCCAGCAAAGAAATAAGACAGAAGATACATAATTGTAAAAAAGGGCTCTTTTCATTATACAACTTTAAAAATAAAATTACAAAAGCCCACAGGGGTAGAAACAACAGAACCAGTTTCACTATATCTGCAAGATGTCTCCTTATAAAGGTCATACTTGTCTTTACCGCCTTCAATAAAGGGGCATCATCAACAATAATAATTAGAGGAGTGAAAAATGTTAAAAGGAAAAGATATACAGGGAAGGCAAGCCAGAGAACGGTAAATGCGGTGATAAAACCCGTAGTAATTAAGGGGGCTTCCTTCACAAGTTCAACCATACTAAGACAGAAGGCAGCGACAAAAACGACAAAAAACCCTGCAAGAAGTTTATATCCAAGGACCCTGAAAAAAAGGTCCCTTCCATTTATAAAAATCCCTGGTATATCCACATCCCCTTCCCATAGGGACTGCCTGATTCCATAATAAACAGATACGGTCACATAGTTTTCAAGCAGAAGAAAGAATAACTGGATATACAGTAGATATTCAGAAGAGGCATACAAAGAAAGGACTGAAAAGGAGATAACAAGATAAGAAAATACTATAAGAGAAAGGAAAAACTCATTTTTTTTCAGCAAAAACCCATCTCTTATAATCTGTTTCATTTCTGCTTCTTTATATAATCAGCAATCCAGTTTGTTATATTTTCTGCTTCTATCTCTAAAAACCTGTCTTCCTTCCTTATCTTTATCTCCAACTTCCCCTTTTCAATAAACTTCTTTCCTATCACCACCCATAAGGGTATCCCTATAAGGTCTCCATCAGAAAACTTAACTCCTGCGCTTATATCCCTGTCATCTAAAAGAACTTCTATATTATTACCCTTAAGGTCCTCATATATCCTTTCTGCGGCCGTCCTTACAGTATTATCCTCAAAATTTACGGGCACAACAAGAACAGAAAAAGGTGCTATGGATAGTGGCCAGATAATACCTTTTTTGTCATAGTTCCCTTCTATAACTGCCGCAACTATCCTGCTCACACCTATACCGTAACATCCCATCACAGCCGGTTTTTCCTTTCCGTCCCTGTCAACAAAAAATGCCTTCATTGCCTGGCTATACTTTGTTCCTAACTTAAATATATGCCCGACTTCAAGTTCAGGACACTCCCCTTTTGCAACGAACTCTTCTGAAAACTTGCCACCTATAACACCTGAATCCGCCTGCTGTATAGAACAGTCAAGTCCGCACCTTTTAAAGATTTTTATATAGGCATCCCTCATCTTCTGGTATGAATCTTCCAATCCTTCTTCATCTCTGTCAAAACTGTATGCATCCTTCATCAGAAACTCCCTCGCCCTTACTATCCCGAACCTCGGTCTCATCTCATCCCTGAACTTTGTCTGTATCTGGTACAGTGTAACAGGAAGTTGCTTCCATGAATTTATATATCTCCTTACAATATCAGTGATAACCTCTTCATGGGTGGGACCAAAAAGCATAAGTCGTTTATGCCTGTCAATGAACCTTATCATCTCTTCACCCATCTCTTCCAGGCGTCCGCTCTCCTTCCATAACGATGCCGGCTGTAGTGCAGGCATAAGAAGTTCCACAGCCCCTGTGCTGTCCATTTCCTCCCTGATGATACCTTCAACCTTTCTCAGGACCTTATAGCCAGCAGGCAGATATGTATAAACACCTGAAGATGTCTTGTCTATCAGTCCTGCCCTGAACATCAACTTATGGCTCACTGTCTCTGCATCTTTTGGCGGTTCCTTTGATGTCGGTAAAAAATATCTGCTCCATCTCATGTTGTTTCTCCTTTACCCCGCACTCACTCTTACTTCGCTTTCTATGTGCGGGGTATTGATTTCTCTTTCCCCCTCAACTCTATCATCTCCCCCTATGGAGAGAGGAAACAAGAAAGAGGACCCTCGCCCAACGGGGAGAGGGACGAGTAAGGGGGCAACTTTTCACTTATGATACATCCAATAGCCAAATATTTCAACTTTCCCTTTCTATTTCTATATTTTTAAGGTATAATATTCTTTATGAAATTAACAAAATTAAAAAAGGAACTGAAAAAGCAGATAAAAGAAAAACCTCTTATTGAAAATATATACAAGGAATTGATGAACCACCTGCCTGAAAGGGTTTTTTACAAAGACACACATTTTAAATATATCCTTATAAATAAGACGTTTGCTGACGACCTTGGAGTTTCCCCTGAAGAAGTTGTCGGCAAAACGGACTTTGATATCTTTCCAGGAAAGATTGCAAAAAAATACAGGAAGGATGACCAGAGTGTAATAAGGACGGGAGAGATAAAAGAGTTTGATGACCCCTATCACCCAGGAAAGAAAAAGTTTGTTGTCCGTTGTATAAAAATCCCCCTTAAAGATGAAGACGGCAAAATTAAAGGTATACTTGGTATCGCCTATGACATAACAGAAAAGGTACTACTTATTAAAAAACTGCAGAAGACCATTAAGGAATTCCAGCAGACATTTGAAGAGATAATAAAAGCCATAATGGACATTGTGGAGACAAGAGACGCCTATACATCGGGGCACCAGAGAAGAACGACAAAACTTGCCTGTGCCATAGCAAAAGAGATGGGCTGTTCAAGAAGGCAGATAGAAAATATAAGAATAGCATCTCTCATCCATGACTTCGGGAAGATATTTATACCGATGGATATCTTAAATAAACCAGCAAAACTTAATAACATAGAGTTTAATTTTGTAAAGATGCATCCAGTCAGTGGATATAAATTACTGAATGATATTAAAATGCTTTCACCCATTGCAAAGATAGTATATCAGCACCATGAACGGATTAACGGTAATGGCTATCCTGAGGGGAAAAAAGACGGGGAAATTTCTCTTGAAGCAAGAATCCTTGGTGTGGCAGATGTTATAGAGGCAATGACATCCTACAGACCATACAGACCTGCCCACAGTTTAGAAGAAGCACTTGAAGAGATAGAGAAAAATGCCGGGATATTGTATGATAAAAATGTTGTTAAAGCGGTACTCAAACTCTTCAGAGAGAAAAAATTCTCACTGAAAGAATAATTCATTCTGCTTTAAAACAGGCAGCAAAATGCCCTTTTCCCACCTCTTCAAGTTCCGGTATTTCTGTATAACATCTATCCTTTGCACAGGGACAAAGAGGAAAAAAGAGGCATCCCTGTCTTCCCTGTAATCTCTCTATCTCCGACACATCCGCCTTTTTGAAAAAGGAGGATGAGATAAGAATATCTGTATATGGATGAACTGGATTTTTCATCACATCCTCTTTCCTTCCATACTCCACTATTCTTCCCTTATACATCACAGCAACCCTGTCAGCAATAAAGTTCACCACCTTTATATTATGGGATATGAACATATATGTCAGGTGAAACCTCTCCTTCAGTTCCATAAATAGATTAAGGATTTTTGCCTGAACAGAAAGGTCTAAATTTGATGTGGGTTCATCACAGACAATAAAGGAAGGAGTTGTGGAAAGCGCCCTCGCTATTGATATTCTCTGTCTCTCTCCACCACTGAACTGGTGAGGGTAGTTATACATCCTTTCCGGCTCAATCCCTGTCATCTGTAAAAGTTCTTTCACCCTCTCTTTCTTCTCTGCCCTGTCTATGCCTTCCCTTATTCCTTCCATCACCGTATCTGCCACCCTCATCCTCGGGTTCAATGACCTGTAAGGGTCTTGAAAGATAATCTGGAACTCCTTTCTTAAATTTAAAAGTTCACTTCCCTTCAAATCTGTGAGACATTTATCCCTGAAATATATCTTCCCTTCTGTTGGTTCAATGAGCCCCATCATAACCTTGCCCAATGTTGTCTTGCCACTACCACTCTCTCCTATTACACCAAATGTCTCTCCCCTGTATATTTTCATATCTATCCTGTCCAGTGCGAGAACATCCCTGCCTTTACCGAGATGATACCTTTTACTCACCTCTATTAGTTTCCACATTATTTCCATATCTGAAACACCTCACCAGAGTTCCACCTTTTCTTATTGTAGGTGGCTCACTCCTTCTGCATATATCCATAACATAGGGACACCTTGGATGAAATGCGCATCCACCCGGAAGTTTACCGAAGTCAGGGACACTGCCTTCAATCGCCTTTATCCTTTCGCCTGACCTGTATCTTTCAGGAAGGCAGGCAATAAGTTTCTCTGTATATGGATGAAGAGGTGTCTCCATAATTTTTTTTGCATCGGATATCTCTACTATCTGGCCTGCATACATCACCGCAATCCTGTCCACAAAACCCGCCGCAAGGGATATATCATGGGTAATAAAGAGAAGGGAAAGCCCATACCTTTCCTTAAGTACCTTGAGAAGTTCTATTATCCCAGATGCGGTTGTAACATCAAGGGCAGTTGTCGGTTCATCAGCGATGAGGAGAGAAGGACTGTTGATAAGCGCCATTGCTATCATAACCCGCTGCTGCTGACCTCCACTTAACTGGTGCGGGTATCGGTAATATATATCCTCTTTCAGTCCCACATCTTTTAACATCTTCACACAAATGTCCTTCTTCTCTTCCTTTGAAATATCTCTCGCCTTTATTGCTTCCAGTATCTGGCTCCCTGCTGTGAAGACAGGGTTAAGGTAAGAAGATGGCTCCTGAAAAATCATCCCTGCCTTTACTCCCCTGAGATATCTCAACTCCTGCTGGCTTATCTTAACGATGTCTGTCCCGCAGAGCAAAATCTCGCCTTCTATGAGAGAGATATTTTCAGGAAGAAGCCCCATTATAGACATTGCAGTAAGCGTCTTTCCGCTGCCGCTTTCACCTACAAGAGCAAGGGACTCTTTCTTCCTTATGGTAAACTCCACTCCACGGAGGATTTCTATTCCAGCTCCGTAAATCTCTTTTTTCAAAACCACCTTAAGCCCTCTGACATCAAGGATATATTCCATAGTCATCACCAGTTTTTAGGGTCCATTACATCCCTTACACCATCCCCTAAAAAATTAAACGTCAGTACTGTAAGGAAGATAAAAAAGCCAGGTATCAACATCCATGGTGCTCCTGTGAGTATCCTTAAATTACCCACCGCAACTGAAAGCATATTCCCCCAGCTGGGATACGGTTCCTGTATACCAAGACCAAGCAAACTCAGCGCGGACTCTCCAAGTATATAGTCGGGGACAGAAAGTGTAAGAGCAGTAATGGTATAAGAGAAAGTATTGGGAAGGATATGTCGTGTTATTATTCTGATAGATGAGAGCCCCAAAGCCCTTGCTGCCATCACATACTCTTCCTCTTTGATTGAAAGCACCATTCCTCTTATTATCCTTGCAAGGGACGCCCAGCCAATCAAACTCAATATAACCACTATCAGAAGATACACCTGAACAGAAGAGAGATTTGGTGGAAAGACAGCCCTTAATGCAAGCATCAGGTAAAAGAAAGGGAACATCATAATAATCTCCACAGTCCTCATAAGAAATGTATCCACCCTGCCCCCGAAATACCCGGAGACACCACCTATAAAAAGCCCGAGGATAAAAGAAACTGTAACCCCTATAACACCTATGGAGAGCGATATCCTCGCACCATAAAGAACCCTGGAAAATACATCTCTGCCGTGGTTATCCGTACCGAAAAGGAATATCTTCCCATTATCTGTTCCGAAAAGGTATCTATCTGTCTTTATAAGTCCCAGAATTTTTCTCTCCTGCCCTTTGACAAAAAACCTTACAGGGTATATCCTTGATGTATCTTCCCTGTATTCCTTGAATGCCGGATTAACAACTTCCACCCCATAAACAAAGGGTCTTCTTATCCTTCCATTATGGAAAATATGTGGTAAAACAGGTGGACAGAGAGCATAATCTCTATGCTGAAGGTCATAAGGATAAGGTGCAATGAAATCAGCCAGTATAGCCAGACAGTAGAGAAAAACAAGTATCCAGAGGGATATAAACGCGACCCTGTTTCTTTGCTTCAACCGTCTTATAAATACCTTCATCTTAACCTTACCCTCGGGTCAGCCACTGCAATAAGTATGTCCGCTACAAGATTACCCACGATAAGTAGGATACCACCTATCAAAAGTGATGCCATAACTAAATACAGGTCCTGAGAGAGCACTGCATCAAGTATCAATCTTCCCATACCGGGCCAGCTGGTTATTATCTCTACAAGAGCGGCACCGCTCAATACAGAAGAGAGAGTATAGCCGAAGATTGTTATCATAGGGTTTATAGCATTCCTCAGTGCGTGCTTGAAATATACCCTTGAATGAGACAGTCCCTTTGCCTGAGCGGTAATTATATATGGAGTATGAAGAACTTCTAAAAAGTTATTCTTCATAAGGCGATAGAGCCCACCTATACCTGCAAGTGTAAGGGTTAATCCTGGAAGAAAAAGATGCCTGAGATAGTCAATGAACTTCTCCCAGCCGGTTGCACCTATATAAAATACACTTGTGGTTCCACCGACAGGTAAGACATTAGTTCTTGCGGCAAAGAATACCATAAGCATCGCTATAAGGAAGGCAGGCACAGAAATACCTAAATATGCGAGGAATGATAGAAATTTCTCCTGCCATCTGCCCTGTTTTATAGCAGCAAATATCCCCAGAGGAATGGCAATCATCCATGTAAGGAAGATAGAAAAGAGAGAAAGTGAAAGTGTATTTTTAAGTTTCTGCTTGATAAGAAAAGAAACAGGGACATGGTAGGAAAATGACTCACCAAGGTTAAAGTGAAAAAGATTTTTAAGCCAGAAAAAATACTGAATCACAACAGGCCTGTCTAAACCAAATGTCCTTCTCAGATTTTCTATGGTCTGTGGAGAGACCTCAGGGTTCATCTGCATCTGTGTAAAATAGTCCCCGGGAGCCATCTGGATTATGACAAAAGAGATAAATGTCATCCCTAAAAGAAGCGGGATAAACTGTAAAAACCGAAAAAATATATATCTTTTCATCTCCCATTATTTTACTTCTATCCAGCCACATACCTTATTTCTGACGGACTGTTTTGCTTGATACATAGTTTTCAACTGCTTCATAGATAATAGGAATAAGGTACAGTGTAAAGAGAGCGGATATAAGCACCCCACCTATAACTGATACCGCCATAGGAGACCTGAACTCTGACCCTGATGAGCGTGAAATAGCCATAGGGAACATACCAAAAATGGTTGTTAATGTTGTCAGGGTAATTGCCCTGAGTTTTGTAGTGCATCCCTCAACAAGTGCCTCCCTTATACCTTTATTTCGCTGCCTTCTCAATATATTTACATAGTCCACCATTACTATCCCATTATTAACTACAACCCCTGCCATAAGGATAATCCCCAAAAATGAGCCGATATTCAGGGTTGAATGGAAGGCAAGGAGCCCTGCTATAACACCTATCATACCTAAAAGGACTGTGAACATAACTATAAAGGGATGAAGAAGTGATTCAAAGGTTGCCGCCATAACCATATAGACAAGTATAACTGCAAAGATAAGGGCGAAAAGCAGTCCTCCAAATGCCTCCTCCATCTTTTCATACTGGCCACCGAATTCTATATAATACCCGAAGGGTAGTTTTATATCCTTTATCCTGTCATTTATATCCTTCACAACACTTCCTAAGTCCCTCCCTGATATATTTCCTGTAACAGATACCTTCCTTTTTTTGTTTTCCCTTTCTATCTTTACAGGCCCTTCTCCTGTCTCTATTTTTGCCACCTCTTTTAAAGGAATTTTGGTCCCTGCCATTGTGGTTATATAAAGGTTTTCTATATCCTTAACTGTCTTTCTGTATGGCTCTTCAAATCTTATACGGACATCATATTCTTCTCCACCAACCTTGTATCTTGTGGATACCTCACCTAAAAAGGCGGTTGTTATGGTCTGCCCTATAGCAGCGGTGGATAGCCCTAACAGGGATGCCTTGTCTCTGTCAATGGTAATTTTTATCTCCGGCTTCCCTGTTTTTAAGCTTATATCAAGGTCTTTTAACCCTTCCACATCCTTTATACTGTTCCTTATCTCCTCTGCTATCCTGTAGAGCTCCTCTATATCACTGCCGAATATCTTTATAACAACATCCTGTGTCTCCCCACCTGCAGATGTCATCATCTTGCTCATATCAGAAAATTCATAATGGACGCCCTGTAATGAGGGTATTTTTCTTCTTATTGTCTCTTTTATCTCCGCCATCCTTCGTTTTCTTTCTTCTTTCCACTTAAACTTCCCGAATACCTGTGCCTCATAGACCTCAGAACTGCCTCCCTGGAATGCAACATCTGTCTTGGATGTTTCACTCGTTCCCCCGAGTGAAGCAATATGTATAAGTTCCGGCTCCTTAAATGCCTTCTCTATAACTCCAGCCATATACTCTGTATCCTCCAGCGGGGTTCCCACAGGCATCCTGATGTTGAATATCTGCATTGGGGTATCCATTGCAGGAAAGAACTCCTTACCCACAAACCTGAAAGCCCACAAACTCAATACGAAGAGGACTAAAGAAGGGATAACAAACAACGATTTATGGCTCAGCGCAAAGGACAAACTTTTACTGTAAAGTTTTTTTATCTTTCCAAATTCCTTCTCCTCTGCAACCTTTAGTTTATCTCCTTTCCCTTTGAAAAATACAGAGGAGACCATAGGAACTAAAGTTATGGCGGCAATGAATGATGCGAGAAGTGATACGGTAACGGTAAGGGCAAGTGGCCTCATTATTCTTGATGTAATACCTGTAACGAATATCACAGGAAGGAAGACGATAACTGTTGTAAGGGTTGAAGCAAGGATAGCCCCCATAACTTCATTTGTCCCTGAAGATGCAGAAATGTCAGATGGATTTCCCTCTTCAAGGTATCTGAATATATTCTCCATAACTATGATGGCATTTGAAACAAGCATACCCACTCCAAGTCCCAGCCCTGCCATCGTTATAACATTAAGGGTATATCCCATTATGTATATACCTGCAAAGGCGACAAAGATGGAGAATGGAATTGAAAGACCTACAACAAGGGTAGAGGTGAAACTCCTCAGAAGGAGTAAAAGCAGGATTACCGTGATTATTCCTCCTTCTAAAACATCCACAGTGGTCTGTCTTACCATCCTCTTTGCTATTTCTCCAAAATTCATCAGTTCGGAGAATTTTACATCCGCAGGCATTATCCCTTTCAGTGATGAGAGTTTTTTACTTATGCTGTCAGATACCCTTACTATATTTGCACCTGACTGCTTCATTATCGCAATTATCACGCAGTCCTGTCCATCAACCCTTGCAAAACTTCTTACCTCTTTAAATGTATCCTTCACCTCGCCAATGTCCTTAAGATAGACAGGTGCCCCATTGTATAATCCAACCACTGTATTTTTTATTTCTTCAATATCTTTATACTCTCCCGGTGTTCTTAAAAGGTATTCTCTATATCCTTCTTTTATATGACCACCTGATATATTGATATTTTCATACCTCAATGTCTGGATAATCTGGTTCAGGGAAAGGTTATAACCCTGCAACCGTTCACCATCTATAAGGACATTTATCTCTCTTGTTTTTCCACCCATAAGAGAGACATTTGCTACACCTTCTACTCCTTCAAGGCGTGGCTTTATCTCATCGTCAAGGTATGTCCTTAGACGCAATGTGTCTTTGCCAAAGCCGGTGACAGCATAGATTATCACAGGCATCTCTGAAGGATTATATTTAAGAACAATGGGCCTGTCTGCATCCTTTGGCAGATAGTCCTCAATCATTGAGACCCTGTCCCTTACATCCTGTGCAGCAAAGTCAAGGTTTGTCCCCCATTCAAATTCAATCACAACAGAAGAGATACCTTCCTTAGAGAAAGAAGAGACCTTCTTTACATGTTTCACAAGCCCCACTGCCTCCTCAACCAATTTTGTAATCCCTGTTTCTATTTCCTCTGACGCCACACCCTCATAAGAGGTAACAACAGCCACAACAGGATATTCAAGGTCAGGCATCATATCCAGCCCTAAATTGAAAAAGGAAAGGAGCCCTACTGCAGCAAGAATTAAAACTATCATCAGTGTGGTAACCTTCCGCTTAACCGAGAATTCAGGAATGTTCATTCTGATACCTCCACTTTGCTTCCATCCTCAAGTCCAATTCCACCTTCCACTACCACCTTCTCTTCTGCTACAAGTCCTTCTATTATCTCCACTTTTCCATTCTGTTTTATCCCTGCCTTCACATACTTTTTCCTTGCCACAGCACCATCAACGGTAAGGACATAGAACCTATCCCCTTCTGTAAATATCGCCTTTTCAGGAACCAATACTGCATTTTTATGTATCCTGATAATAATCTCTGCCCTTGCGAACATCCCTGGCTTGAGGAACTGCCCTGAGTTGTCAACTAAAATTTCTACCTCTGCTGTCCTTGTAAGCGGGTCCACAAAAGGAGAGATTTTATAGACGTCTCCGTAGAATACCTTTTCAGGATAGGCATCAACCCTTACCTCTGCCCTCTTGCCCTTTTCTATCCTGCCCAGTTCAACCTCTGCAACAGGAACCACCACCTTTACCCTGCTTATATCCGCCATACTTACAAGAGGAGAATTCTTCATCATAGATGCATCGGTTATAATTTCTCCCTCATCAATAAACTTTTTCATTACTGTCCCGCTTATAGGGGCAACAATTTTTGTGTCTTCAAGGTGAACCTTTGCGAGTGCAAGTTGCGCCTTCAGTCCTTCAAGATTATGGGAGGCAACATCAAAAGCAGTTCTTACATCATCCCACTTTTTCTGGGATATGACTCCTTCTTCATATAACTTCTGCATCCTGTCATAGTCCCTCTTCAAACCATCAAGGTTTGCCTCTGCTGCTGCTACCTGGCTTTCTAATTGTTGAACTGATAAGGCACTCTTTACATAGTCAACCTGCGCTATCATCTCTCCCTTCTTCACATACTGCCCTTCCCTTACAAAAAGTTTTTCAACCTCGCCTGTGGACTTGGAATATACAACAACTTCACTGAATGGTTTTACACTTCCTGATACAGAGACTACCTCTTTTACATCACCTGCCTCTACAGGAACTACCCTGACAGTAATCTTCGGCTCTTCATAGGTTATTTCTACCTTCTTTTTGCCCCTGCTTTTTACAGCAACTGAAAGTATTATTATAAGAACAACCGCTGAAATCACCCATAATAATCTCTTCTTTTTCATCTTTATCATTCCCCCTGTTTCCCTATTGCTTTCTCTAATTGTGCATATGCAACCTGATATTCATATAAGGCATTATAATAACTATTCCTTGCATCTGTCAGAGAGGTTGTTGCATCAACAATATCTGTTGTGGTTGCCATCCCTTCCTTATAAAGCATTTCAGCGACCCTCAGATTTTCTTCAGCCAGTTCTATCTGTTTCTGACACTGACCCACTTTTGTTTCCGCTGATATCAGGTTTAGATATGCGTCCTTGACCTCAATTTCTATTGTGTCTTTAAGAAGATTAAACTGTCTTTCCATCTCTTCCTTCTCTTTCTCTGTCTTTTTTATCCTATTCCTTGTCTCTCCCCAGTTCCATATATCATATGACAGTAAAATACCTGTGTTCCAGTTATCTTCCCAGTCATTCATTGATGTCTGCGTTCCTTTTTCAATATTATAGTTAAAGAAAAGATAGAGCTGCGGAAAGAGAGCACTTCTTTCAATCCCTATATTTTTCTCATAGATAGAAAGTACCTTCTCCATACTCTTTATTTCGTTTCTCTCTCTTAATGCTGTTTCCCTCCACCACTGATAATCTTTTTTCTCTGCTTCCTTTATCTCAAGTATATCCTTAAGTTCAAATTCATTATCAAGCGCCCTGTTCATAAGAAAATTCAGGTTTGCTTTTGCAATTTTCACATAGTTCTCACTTTCTGTTATCTTTGTCTCTGCCTGTTTTACTCCAAGTTCTATTTTTAATATATCTAATTTTGTTGCAAGCCCTTCTTCAAACATCTCTTTTACATCTTTCAGGTGTTTTTCCATCAGTTCCTTATACTTTTTGCTTACCTCTAAAAACCTCTCTGCCTTTAAAACATTGAAGTATGCCTTCTTTACATCCATCACCGTATTCTGCACCTCTGCTTCATAGTCAGTCATTGCCTTTTCATATGCTTCTTTTGAAAGTTCATATCCTTTTGTAATCTTTCCCCCTGTAAATATTGGCTGATTGACTGTAAAGGTCAGTTTATAAAGGTTATCATCTGTAAGTTTCACAGGTGGAATAGGAAGTCCACCAAAACTTATTGGCTGATTATCTCCGAGGTATGTATAACTAAAAGAGGTTGAAAACCGTGGTAAGAAATATGAACTTGCAACCTCTTTTTGATAGTATGCCTGTTCTATCACACTTTGAGCCATCTTTATCTTGAGGTTATTTTTCAGGGCAATACTTATCGCATCATCTAAGGTAAGAATCTCCTGAGAAAAAGAAAGTGATACAGATAAAAAGAGCAGTAGAATAAACTTTTTCATTTTTATCATCTCCTTATCCCGCTTACAAATATCTGGTATATGGTATCGGTCTTATTAACCAGTGGATATTTCCTCCCGCTTAAAATCCATCTATGGATATTTGAATGTATGATTCCTAAAAGAGAATATATTATATCATCAGGGTCAATATCTTTTATCCTTCCTTCTTTTATCTGTTGCTTTATGCCTTCCTTTATAAATCCCCACCTTGAAAAGAAGTCCTCCCAGAAGTTTTCAAAGTTCTTCTTTTTCATAAACGGCTTCTCCTGAATTAAAATCTTAAAGAGGAAATAGTTCTTCTGATGATATAAAAGATACATCTCAATCCCTTTCTTAATCTTTTCAAAGAAGTCATTTAGACCTTCCACTGCCTTTACTATATCCCTTAGAAGATGATCAAACTCTTTTTCAATGATTGAGAAAAAGAGTTCGCTTTTGTCCTTGAAGTAGAGGTAAAAAGTCCCCTTGCCAACACCTGCCTTTTTTGTAATCTCATCAATGGTTGCTGATGAGTATCCCTTTTCACTTATAATCTTCGTGGCTGCCTTCAATATTAAATCTTTCTTTTCCATTTTATTGACTGACCAGTCAGTCAGTTTCTGATTATACCTTTTTCTGCCTCCCCTGTCAATAGACATTCACATAAGATTTTTAATCTGTTTTTTAAGGAGGGCTATTTTATAGGAAAGGTCTTTTTCGGTTATAAAGTACTCATGTGCTTCGGGGTGGTATCCAAAGTCCTTATTTATTTTTATAATTTCCCTGTCCTTCTCTGCGATTAAAATCTCCTCTTTCAGAAGTTTTATTAATTTCCTTTTCGCTTCCTTCTTTCCTTCTCTGTATTCCTTAAGCAATGAGTAAAACTCTACGATATTCACAGTGCTTTTGATAAGAAGTCCTATATGTATTGCAAGGTCTAACTCTTTTTTATACCTCGGTTCATCAAGATATCCTTTACCTTTTTTCAGAACATCTATCCCCTTTTCCCATTCAGAAAGAAGTTTCTTAAATGCCATCTGGACAAACTCCGCAGAGAATGGTCTTATCCATCCCTTCAGGTTATCTCCTGCCACAGCAAGGTGTCCATTTTTATCCCTCGGAAGTGGCAACCAGGAAGGAATCCATCTAATCTCTTTAGCAGAAAGGTCAAAAGGATAAGCGGTGGCGTAGTTAACAGGTGCTGAATAAAGAAAGGGGATGCTGAAAGGATAGTTTTCCCACGCATCTGAGAAATGTTTCCATGCCTTTATAACATACGCTGATGCTTCCTTTCCGAACTCCTCCATTGCAACTTCTTTGACTGCAGCAGATGGAGAAAGAGATGGATTAACAGATAGTTTACCCGCTACCTTGCTCATAGGGGATATATCACCACCAAATATCCAGCATCCTAAATACCCGTCAACACCCATCTTTCTCATCCTGTAAAGTTTTTCAGCAATTTTATATGGGACAGGTATATATGGCACAGTAACGAGTTCATGGGTTGAGCCAATCTGTAATTTTGCATTAACCTTCATACCCCTTTTTTTTGCAAGATAGAAGAGTTTTCTAAACCTTGGAGATGGTCCTGTATATGATAAACTGTATTCATCTATTTCCAGCCGTTTGTTCAGAACATTCTTATATCCGCCCCTTTCAAAATCACCCTGCAGTATTACATCTTCAGGTAATCGACTTATAAGGTTTTTCTGGGGGTCCGGTTCAATGATATACCAGGACCAGTTCCACACAATAACTTTTGCTTCCGGATTTGCATCTTTTATCCCTTTATTTACGAGTTTTATTATCTCTGCCACTACCTCATACGGTTCCCTTTTTTCACATCTTTTGCACTCAAATGGGTTTCTTGCCCACTCCTCCATAAGCGGGTCGGCAAATTTCAACCGCCACTTTGGGTAGTGCGAATAGCAGTGTGTATGGAATTCACTTGCTGTTATCATAAATATACCACCCAGCCCCGGAATTTTTTTGAAAAGGTTATAACTGCTCTGATAAAGGTAATCCTTTACTTTCTGTGTGCTTGAACAGAGTGCATAGTATCTTCCGGAAAAAGGAGGAATTCCTCGAAACTCCACTGACTGCCCTTTAACATCAGGGTTGTTTTTCCAGAAAGGGTCTTCTTCTCTGAACCCCCTTGGCTCACAGAAATAGAGGAATACCTTAAGTCCATATCTCTCTGCCTTTTCAACCATCTGGTTAAGTGCAGGTATCTGTTCTGCCTCTTTTCCCCCGAACTCAGGAAAAACATCAGAAGAAATAATATCCCTTAATATACAGTGGAGCCATACCGCATTAAATCCCTCTCTTGCTATCTCTTCAAGATACCACTCAGGATGGTTCCTTACAGAGTCCTCAATCTCCCTGCCATAAAAATCACCGTACGGTGAGCGTATTATTCTTATGCTGAACCCTTCTTTTTTCATTTATTCTGTCTCCCTTTACTGTAGCATTCAATTTATCTCACCTTCTTTTCAAGAGGAAATTGCTTGAATGTTTTTTGTGAAATCACCCTTCCGTTTCCGTCAAAGGTGATACTGCCAAGTCCATAATAATACCAGATTTCTCCACCACCTCTTGGTATTGAGACCTCTTCAGGGCTGCCGAGTATATCCTTAACCTCTTCTATGGTCATCCCATTTTTTATACTCTTCCAGGTATCCTCATCCGGTTTAATGGTCGCTCCTCCCTGGGTATAAATCTGAAGGTCTCTTATTGTATTTGAGAGAAGTTTCAGGGACTCTTTTATTTTTTCTATCTCTTCCTGCATCTTCTTCACCTCGGTGGATAGCCGGTCAATACGGGCATCCATTTCCAACATTTTTGATGTAACCTCGGAGATTGCCTGGGGGTTACCTTCGGATTCATTCTCCTCTGCATAACAACATAATGAAAATATCAGCAGAACAAACAGGATAATAATTTTTCTCATTTTTCTCTCCCTGTTTATAGATTGAAAAACTCTTTTGGATTTTTATAAGCAACTCTGCCTGCTATCTCTTCTGCAACAAATTCCGGCATCTGCCCTCTTTCTACCATCTCCCCGAGCACATCGGACAGCACCCTGCGAAACATCTCAAAGCGAGAGCCGTATGAGAGGACCTTTCTGGAATCTGAAACCATACCTGCAAATGTAGAGAGAAGGTCTATAGTTCCTATAAACTCTAACTGACGCTTCATACTATATGGAGTATCAAGATACCACCAGGCAGAACCTAATCTTATATTCTGCCCGAAAGCCCTTGAAATTGTAGCGAGGGTCTGCTGATGCGAAAAATCAAGACAGTAAAGAACCACTTTTAGCCGGTTTTCAAATCTATTAAGGAATTCCACAAGCGGCGGAAGTATGTCAAGGTAGTGGTTTGAAACATCTCCGCCGGAATCCGGTCCAATGCTTTCAAATAATAACCTTCTGGTATTTCTCACAGCTCCTATATGCAACTGAAATACCCACCCCTTTTCAGCATCAAGTTCTGCCATTACACCAAAGAGATAGTCAGC
>Ga0209409_1001123_pt1 | contig 24033 bp, 30 predicted proteins | sample AD_JPNMR1_MetaG_FD_184424 | JGI IMG/M metagenome (GOLD analysis project Ga0209409, IMG submission 184424) | Active sludge microbial communities of municipal wastewater-treating anaerobic digesters from Japan - AD_JPNMR1_MetaG (SPAdes) (version 2) | ecosystem: Engineered > Bioreactor > Anaerobic...
ACTATAACTATTAACTTTGCCCAACCTCCAACAGTTAATCAATACACTGTTACTCTAGTAGGTTAAAAAAATGAAAGTATTAAGTAAATTAGATTTTTGTGCTAATCAAGCCTTAAAGTTGGTGATAGAAAATCTACCTACTGCTCCTACTAACCCTGTAAAAGGTCTTATTTATTTTAATACTACTACTAATCACTATTATGGATATGATGGTAGCAAATGGATAGATCTAAGTAGCATAGGTTTTGGTAATTAGATTTTCTTTTCACCTCCTCAATTAACTATTTATATTAACACTATACTCATAACCTCTATTTCTAAAATAAAAGATAAAGTTATTCACACAATTAATTCAACCCTATTCATTTAAGGATTACTTCTATAAGAAAGGTAATACTTTTGAAATCAAATAAATTATTATTATTTGTTATTTTTTTCATCTTTATCCTCACAGGATGTAATCAATACTCTACTCAACCAACTCCTGAACCAACCTCTACTCCAACTTACATTCAAGATTATATTAAAATTCCTACTTGGATAATAGAACCAAAAGATATTGAAATATGGCTAAAACAATCCAATGCCCAATATATTAGTGATAAATTCTTGACTGAATATAGTAATTATTATTTTACTCCTGCAGAAATGGTTATGACTGAAATACCAGACGTCAATCATCCAGGAAATATTATTGAAAAACAACCATTCCATGGGGATTGTGATGACTTTGCTATTTTTACTGCTTATTTATTAGATTACTTAGGTTATGAAAGTTATTATGTAACCATTAGTAATAAAGAGATAGCACATGCTATTTCTTATGGAAAAAAAGAAAATGAGGTAGTAATTTTTGACTTATGGTATTACAGAGATGGATATTCTAATTTAGAAGATTACATAGCTAAAAAATATCCAAGTTGCATAATAAATAGGAAAGTAAATATTAATAGTTTTTTAGAACAATTATTTATGGAAGGACATATTCAGTATGCAACCTATTGAAAATAAATTAGAAGAAAGAGTTAAAGACTTAGAAAATATTTTGGTTGATGTTATAAATGGCAAAAGTGTAGATCCTAAATTAAAGAGGCGACTGGAAGAAGTAACAGGAAAACGAAGAACATTTAATTATAGAGAGGTTTACAATGAGTAAAGCTATTATTGATATATCTCATCATCAACCACCTTCAAAGATAAACTATGACATTTTATCCCAACAGGTTGATTGGGTAATCATCAGAACTCAATATGGATTAGAGGTTATAGATACTCATTACAAAACTCATCATAATGAATTTCAAAAAAGAGGAATACCAACTGCAGCTTATGCCTATGTTTTATGTAAAGATAGCACTGAAGCTACTGAAGAAGCTAAAAGGTTTTATGGTCTTACTAAAAACTTCCAACCTACTTTCTGGTTTCTCGATGTAGAAGAAGCTTACTTAAACAGGGAAAATATTTCCATATATCAAAAAGCCCTGCGAGAACTAGGAGCTAAAAAAGTAGGGGTATATGTTGCTCACCATTTATATAAAACACTCAACCTCAAAATAGAAGAATTTGATGCTGTGTGGATTCCTCGCTACGGAACTAATGATGGGACCCCACAAAAGAAGCCTGACTATCCCTGCGACCTCTGGCAGTATACTAGTAAAGGAAGATTGGAAGGCTATGATGGTGATTTAGATTTAAACTGTCTAACTGGAACTAAACCACTGGAATTTTTTACTAGCAATTATGAAGAAGAATATATAACTAAAAAGCAATTAGCAGATATATTCTACTCTATTGCTCAACGGATAGAAAAAATATAATGTCTGCAGAAAAATTAGTTAGCAGTTTAGTTTATGAAGTTGATGATGGAAGTATTACAACTGACAAACTTGCTGATAAAGCAGTAACAACTGGAAAACTTGCTGATGGAGCAGTTACAGCAGATAAAATTAATAGTACTTTAAAGAGTTCTGCTATCGCAGACTTAGATGGTACTGCTAATCTTGCGGATGTTATTACAGCAATTAATTCTATACTAGCTGTTCTTCGCACAGCAGGAATTATAGCCAGTTCTTAAATATAAATTAGAATAGAATCTCCTATTTCAATTTATTTAGGAGGCAGAATGTGGATTCTTTTCATGCAATTAAAAACGCTTTAGAATATGCTGAGTATACTTTATCAGCTAAAGAATCCTATGATTTTGAAATAACAGATGATGAATTAAAGCAAATAATTGACTTAATTCATAAATTAGAAGCGAAAATAGTCGACTTGTTTAACAACCAATAAGGAGTATAAATTATGGATTGGGTATCTTTTATTCAAGAAATAATTATCTTAATCCTTCCTCCTTTATTAGCTTTTATATTTGGAAAATTAGGGATTGACGCTGATAAAGTAGCTAAGCATAATATGATATTACTAATAGCTAAACAAACAGTATTATGGGCTCAAGACGCCTTTCCTGACTCTCCTGGAGTAGAACGATACGCTAAAGCATATGATGCATTTGTTAATGCTTTATATAAGAATGGATTACTAAGTAAATTAAGCGAGGAAGAACTTGAGCAAATATTGAAATCTGCTTATCAAGAAACGATAGGAATTCAGAAACAATTAAAGGAAGGAGGTGTAAGGTAATGTTAGAGAAAATTGCTTTATACTTTGGTGTAATAGTAGCAGTTATTCAAAGCATATCAGAACTAGTAAAAATAGTAGAAGCACCCGGTAATGGACCTGAAAAGAAACAGGCAGTATTAGATATGATATCAGTTATGTATGATGAAATTAATAAACTAACTCCATTGCCAATCGCTAAAGCAACTATTTTATCTATATCTTCTGCTATAATTGATATCCTTGTTGCTTTATACAATATAACCGGTATTTTTCGCAAGGAATAAAATACATTCTTTTTATTTAGCAATATTTGATAAAAAGCAACAAACTACGCTCAAATTGTTTGATTTATTCACTAAAAAATCTGTAGAAATATTTCATAATATTAGTATCGACCCTGAGATACAAGACAAAATAAAATATTATTCTAATAAAAAAAAGTTAGAATTAATGATGCAGTTATGGAAGGAAGATTTTAGAATAGATGCTGACATTATATCCAAACAGGTCGCAGTAGATATTGATAAACAAATAGATGCAATATTAAGTGAAATTGCTTCTCATCAAACTCCACCAGAAGGGGATAACTGGATTTGTTGGATAGGTGCAGATGGTGTTATGCATATCAACAAAGAAAAATAAAGTTAATAAAAGAAAATCAACTGTCTGGATTTCTTTATTTTTTGGTGGAGCTTAATATATTAATTATTAATGTATCTTATTATTTAGAAGCTGGGGGATGGTAACAATCCCAGCTTCTATTTATTTAGAGGGAATAAAATGACTTTATCATGGTATATATTAGTAGGTATTTCTTTAACTTTTATTGTTCTGATTGGAATAGTATATATAGATAACAAATTAAGGAATAAAATCAAAAGGAGAAATAAGTATGAGTGAGTTATTTTCTAATGGGGATTTAAAAGATTTACTTGTAGAAGTCAAAGTACAAAATCAGCAAATAAAAGATTTAATAGATAAACTGGACAATATAGAATGTCTAATTGATAAACATGAAGATAGGATAAGACAATTAGAACATAAGATATCTATATCAGATGTATGGATTGGAATAATAAGCTCAGTTATTATTGCTATGCTCATTAGATTTATAAATGCTTGTTTGTAATAAAGATTATTATAGGGAGGTTAGAGAATGGGTTTTGGATTCAAACAAAATTGCAATTTAAATTTCTTACGCTATGATTTCCTTCAACAAGATGCAGTATCTCTTGTGCCACTCAGTGATTTACATATTGGAAATAAATTAGCAAGAGAAGATTATATTACTAAAGTAATTGACTATATTAAAAATAAAGACAATACTTATACTATATTAAACGGAGATATAATCGAAGGAGTTACAACTTCTAGCGTAGGAGATATATATAATTTAAAATACACTTCTCCTGATGAACAAATTGCTCAAGCTCTTAAAATATTATCTCCTTTAAGAGATAAAATATTAAGTATTACATCTGGAAATCATGATACTAGAAGCGAGGGACATGATTTTAATTTAGAAATAGCACGAGAATTAAAAATTCCTTTTCATTATGTAGGTAATTTAATTGAACTAAGAGTAGGGCATAAACCAAGAAACAATAAACCTTTTATTTATACTATATATCATACTCACGGAAGGGGTGGAGGATCTTCAAAAGGAAGTAAATTAAACAAGGGAAACAAATATGGTAATATCATAATTTCAGATGTCTTAATTATGTCTCATGTTCATGATTGGACAGATTCCTCACAAGTATTTTTCATTCCTGATATGTATAATAAAAATATACTTGTTAAACAGCAATATTGTGTTATTACTCCTGGATGGATGGAGTATGGTGATTATGCTTTAGCACGAGGTCTTCCTCCTGCTACTTTTGAAGTTATTGAAATTACATTCTATGGTAAGGGAAAAGGAGGGATAGAAATAAAGAAACATGCCTAATCACAAAATCGGATCTTCTTCTGCTATTACATGGTATGGAACAAAACATAAATTATCTGATATAATAGAGCAATATTTACCTAGACATACTACTTATGTTGAAGTTTTTGGAGGTAGTGCTTCTCTCCTTTTAGATAAAGCACCTAGTAGGATAGAGGTATATAATGATATAAACCAAGACTTAGTTACTTTTTTTCGTGTATTGCAGGATGAAGAAAAGTTTAAGAAGTTAATGCATAAATTAACTTATACTTTATATTCTCGTCAAGAGTATGAAGAAGCACTTGCTACTGTAGAATCAGAACAGGATGAGATAGAAAAAGCAAGAAAAATATTTATTATCACCAAAATGGCTGCTCTTCAAAGAGTAGGAGGAAAATGGGGATATGTAGTAAGAACAGCAATATCTTATCCACCTTCTAATGTAAGGAAATGGGCTACATCTCTAGTACATTTAGAAAATTTGCACTCCCGTTTGCTTCCTGTTCAAATTGAGAATGATACATTTGAAAATATAATAAACAGGTATGACTACAAAGAAGCTTGTTTTTATTGTGATCCTCCATTCGTATCAAAATATGAATGGAGAAAGAGACAAAGGATATATGAAGAATACAATTCTTTTTCAGAAGAAAATATAAATATATTGAATAATCAATTATTGAATATACAAGGTACTGCTACAATTACTATTCGTCCTTCTACAGAATATATTCCTTTGTTTGAACGATATAAAGCTCACTTAATAAAAAGTAATGAACTTGATAAAGTACCTCTTATTATTTTTTCTGAAGTTTCACCTCACCTCGAAAAAGTAGAGAATATTACTATATCTGATTTCAAATATTTAATTAATCGCTTTGCTGAAAAAGGCGAGAAAAATTATTCCAATTCAGAAGAAGTTCCTTCTCAATAAAGAATAAATTATTCAATGCTTTAGGATAATAAGAAAGAATAAAGTCAGAAGAAATTAAATAAATAGGAAGTTTGCCAGCAAGAATTATATTTGAAAATTTCATAATTGCTTTTGTTTCTTTAAAACTAATAGAATAATATATAGATAAACCGGTGCCTAAATGATATAATAATGAAGTATCTGGGAATAAGAAAGAAGTAAAATTATACATATGGTGAATTTTAACATAATTAGGATCAAATCCCACTTCCTTTCCTAACTTAGTAATGCTTATATAGGAATGTGGGTCTATCTCAAATATCATCGGGTTATTACTTTTTATTACTGTTTCTATTTCTTCCTTTGTAGATACTCTAAATAAAATGTCATCTCTAGAACAGGTAGAAGCTATTAACTGAGGAACAAATCCATAAGCAAATGAATTAACTACATAAGAGATTAAATAGCTACCAAACACATTTGTCTCAATAGGCGATAATTGTGGAGCATCAAACTCTAATTTATTCGTTAAAATTTTTAAATTCATATTATTAGTAATTGGTGTTACATTTATTAATGCCATATATACCTCCATTTATTTAAAATTTAATATTATTATATCACAAAAAAATAACTTTGGCAATATATTAAAATTATTTTTTTATTACTATTTGTTGACAAAAACCTAAATTTAGTATATTATATTAAATATGAAAAGTAAAGTTATTATTGAAATAAACAATACTTATAGTAAATTAATTTTTCAACCTTTACCTCAATTTCCTCGTTCAGCTAAAGAAGAAATTGAAAGGGTAAAGAATACTATTTATTTACGCCTTTCTTATTTACGCACAGTTTATGTAAAATCTAAAATACAGAAAGTGAGAGTGTCAGCTTATAATAAAAGATCCAATGTAGTTTTAACTGGGTTTATTCCTATTATAAAAGATTTATTAAATGACTTACAAATAGAAACTGAAATAATAGATAAAAGAAATAAACCTGAAGTAAATTTACAAGATATAGAATTAAATGATATAAAATTACGAGATTATCAAATAGAAACTATTAAAAAAGCAATTGAGCATGAGCGTGGAATTTTAGATATGTCAGTAGGAGCCGGTAAAACAGAAGTAGCCTGCGGTATTATTAAAGCTCTTAATCTTCCTACTTTATTTATAGTGCATACTCGTCCTCTTTTAATGCAAACTAAGAAAAGATTAGAAAGTAGATTAGGAGAAGAAATAGGATTATATGGAGCAGGAATAAAACAATTAAATAAAATAACTGTAGCTTCTATCCAATCTCTTTACTCTAATTTAAACACTGAAGAAGTTCAGTTCTTATTAAAAAATTGTAGCTTAATTATAGTTGACGAAGCTCATCATATTTCTACTAATACATATAAAAAAGTATTAGAACAGTCAGATGCTTATTTTAGATATGGTTTATCAGGAACACCATTAGATAGGGAAGATGATGGTAGTTTATATGTAATAGGAATACTGGGGAATAAAGTTATTGAAGTTGGTTCTAAAGAACTTGTAGAACAAGGATACCTTTCTCAACCTATAGTTAGATTAGTAGAATTTTTTTCTAAACTGGAAAATGAAGAGGGAGAGGAATTATGGTCATTTGATCCAGAAATAAGAGGAGCTAGCTGGAATAAATTATATGAATTAGGTATTACACATAATAAGAAAAGAAATAAATTAATATGTGAATGCACTAAAAGATTATTACTAGAAAATAAAAAAAGAATAATGATAATAGTAAAGGAAGTAGAACACGGTAAAGAATTGCAAAAAGTAATGGAGGAAGAATTAAGACATCGAGTTCCATTAGTTTGGAGCAAAAGTAATGGGCAGAAAGATAAATTAGAACTGTCTAAATTTGAACAAGGAATATTAAATGTCATTATTGCTTCTCCGATTTTTGATGAAGGTGTTGATATTCCAGCAATAGATGCAATTATAATAGCGGGAGGAGGGAAGTCATATATAAAATCAGTACAAAGAGTAGGAAGAGGGATGAGAAAGTATGAAGGAAAAGAGAATTTAATAGTAGTAGATTTTATAGATAAGTCTTTACCTGTTTTAATTCGACATTCAGGAAGTAGAATAAAAACTTACTTAGCAGAAAACTTCACTATTTATTTATGGGATATAAATACTAATGCCAAAAAGAAAATAAACAATGATGATATCACCCAAGAATGGGTAAAAATTCAGATTAACCAGAGAAAATATTATCCTATAGAGGAAATTAAAATTAGGAAGGGAGGTAAATCTTATGGACAACAAATCAATATCAGAAAGCGGTGATGATGAATTATTGACCAGAAGAGAAGCAAGCTTATTTCTTAAGACCAGTTATACTAAACTACAGTTGATGGAAAAAAATAATGAAATCCCTTTTATTAAGATTGGAAGAAGAACATATTATTTAAAAAGCGCTCTTATTGATTGGTTAAAAATGCAAATGGTGGTGCCTAAGTTTATGCAGGATATGAAGAAAGAGGAAGAGAAATTAAGTTCTATAATAGATGAAGCACAAAAACTTGCAGAAGAAGAAGAAAAAGAGGAATCTATATCTCCAACTAAATTAGCTTACGATATATTGATGCGGAAGAATAAAGAATAAAAGAAACCCCCTGTCCTTCTGCCAGGACAAGGGGCTCATATTGAAGGAGGTGGGGAGGGTTTTCTCATAACCATATATTAAAACCAAATCCTTTATCCCTTATTCCCCAAACCTAAAAATTTCAAAATTTCGCTAAAATATTTTATATTTAATTGAAGTTAAATTCAATCATGAAATTCAGTAAGTAGTAAGTATAATTTAATTTCATTTCATTTAATTTAAACATTACCAAATTGCTAAACTTCCTTCTATCCGGTATCCAGGAACTAAGTATCATGTTTATCCTTAGATAGGATCTTAGGATCACATCTAAGGATAGTATCTCCCTCACCAGTCAGTAAAATACAACGTATAAATATTAGATTTTATTCCCGGATTTTATATAAATTTTAAAAATATTTTTAAAATAATTTTTATTTTTTTTAGCCTGAATTTTTTACCTTTCCATTCTGCAAAATTACCCTTTAATTTAGCCCAGGAGCCCTCTATCTTTTAAAGGTAGTATAAAAATACTATTTAATGTTTAGAGAGGCTCCTGGTTGATTTTTTAGGGGATAGAATTGAAATGGATAATTATAAGCTTTAATTTTTTCCCAGTTGACAAAATTATTCTTCTTCTGTATAATTAACTCACAATAAAATTTAAAAAGAGAGGTGAAAAAGGTAAAATTGAGTACTATAACTTTAGATGATAAGAAAAAGAAATATGATGAAATGATTTATTCGTCTTTTGGTTCTTTAATCTCTTCTCTGTCTCCAGGTAAAGTTATTAATAAATGGCTGTCTATGTCAGAAGAAGAAAAAAGAAATATATTTTTAGATAATATAGACTACTTGGAGAAAACAAATTTAGATGTTTCATATGGAATAGGAAATTTAAGTATATGTGAAATTAATCAGTATGATAGTTGTTTAGTGTATCTGAATATAGGACGCAGTTTTAAAATTAGAGAAGACCGATTAGAAATTAATCTTAAAGTGGAAGGTGAGAATATGAATTTTATTTTCCGTCCTGTTATGATTAACTTGGAAGTAATTTTACTTCGTTCTTTTTTTAAAGATTTATTTTCTATATATAATTCTCTCCATGTCTAAAACTAATTCTTGGCATTATTTTGAATCATTGAATGAAGAAGAGAAATTAGGATTTAAATTAGGAAAAGGTGTAGAATCGGCTTTAAAAGATTTCTGGAAATATAATGAATACTATGATGTTTTTAAGAGACAAGATCCTAGATTGCATTCAATGTTTAATTATCTAACAAAAGTAGCTGTTGATTTAAACTTAGGGGGAATTGACCCATATATATTTGGATATAAAGTAGCTCAATATTTTTATTCTTCCAGAAAAGGAAAAAGATTTTATTTTGGATTTTTAGGTACTAGAGAAGCATTAGAAGTTTATTTAAATTATGTTAACTCTATAAAAGTAAAGAAGCAAAAGCAAGATATGGAAGAAGAAAAGAAGATATTAGCTAAAGTTGTTAATCGAATTAAAAATGCTTGGAATTTAAACAAAGAGGAAGTGTTAGATCTTTTAGAAGAAGGTGGAAAGATAGACAGAGGGGTGCGAAAATACCTTGAACACATCTAGTATTACTGACAACGAATTACAGTTAAAAATTATTTATTTATACTTATTTGATCAAGAATTTTTTCTAAGTGCAAATAAATACATATCACCAGATTTATTTACTAACCGAATCATTCAGCGTTCGGTTGAAATTGTTGAAGATTATTATTATAAATATGGTGGAATATTTAATAAAGATCAAACTGTCTTTTCTACTCTTCTTCTTAATGATCCAATAGCTAGTCAATCACAGTTGCAAGTTGAATCTTTTCTTACTGCTTTAAATCAACTAGAAGTTACTAAAGCAGAAGCTGCTTTTTTAATTGATCATATTGCAGAAGTATCTAAACAAAGAAGAGCTATTAATTTATTACCAGAAGGAGCAAATTTAATTAAGGAAGGTAAAGTAGATGAGTTTGTAGCTAAGGTTGTAACTGAGTTGGGAGATTCAAAAGAAGCATTTGAAGAGTTAGATTTATTTGCTGATAATATGGAAGCAGTAGCTAGAATTTTACATGGTGTAGAAAAAGAAAGAATATCTACTTTAATTCCTGCATTAGATAAAAGCTTGCATGGCGGACTAGGAGCAGAAGAATTAGTAGTAGTTGTGGGAGGAGCAGGAAAAGGAAAAACAACCTTTCTTATCAATTTAGGATGGGCGGCTATGTTGCAAGGTAAGAATGTTTTATATGTAACATTAGAGGTTTCTAGATTTAGAATTTATCAAAGAACTTGGAGTTTGGCAACTGGATTAAGTGTTGATTATATTATGCAACATACTGAAGAAGCAGTTGAAAGGATAAAACAGCATAAATTAAAAAAGGCGTGGGGAAAATTTAAAGTTATTGAATCACCTAAAGGAGTAACATCGGTAATAAATATTGACTCTTATATTGATAAGGTTTATTATTCACAAAATTTTGCTCCTGATTTGTTGATTGTTGATTATGGAGATTTACTCCGTCCTGTAAAACATTATGAAAGTGATTGGAAAGAGGCAGGTGAAATATTTTCTGATTTAAGAAGAATTGCAGTTAAGAGACAGATATCTGTGGTTACTGCTTCTCAGTTAAATAGAGAAGGAGCCAAAAAGACATTAGCTAAAGGAACTGATATTTCTAGAAGTTGGAGTAAGGTTGCTGATGCTGATGTTGTTTTAATTTTGAATAGAACAGAAGAAGATGATATGAGAAATAGGATGCGTATATTGGTAGATAAGAATAGGAATTATTTAAGCGGTGCTGTTATAGAAGTATTTACTGATTTTGAGCATATGAAAATTGGGGAGATATTTCCTACTATAAAAGAGGAAAAAGAAGAAGAATATATAAAAGATTTATTAAATGATGATATATCTCCTTTTTAAAATTTTTGTATTTATTAGTTTCATTAAATAGGGGAGGTGTTATATATGACATTCATTTCATTATTAAATAAGCTAGGAATTGATTATTTAGAAGCGGGAGAAGAAGTAAGAATAAATTGTTTGCATTGTGAAGATTCTAAATATCATTTATATGTTAATCCTTCTAAAGGTGTTTTTCATTGTTTTAAATGTGGGTGGAGTGGAGGATTGAAAAAATTACTATATGAAGTTAAACAAATATATAAAACTGATATTAATTGTGAAGAGAGTAATAATATCGAAGAATATCATATAGAGAATGAAGTTAAAAATAAAATAATTGCTTGTAAATTACCTTCTGGATACTTCAAATTGGCAACTGAGAAAGGAAGAAATAAAGAAAAAGCATTACAATATCTATTTGATAGAGGTATTGATTTAGAAACCATTGAGAAATATGAAATAGGATATTGTAATATGGGAAGTTTTGGTGGTAGGATTATTTTCCCAATTTATTATCATGACAAGTTGATGAGTTATATAGGTAGAGATATATTAGGCAGATTACCTAAGGTTTTAAACCCACCTATATGGGAGGCTGATCCACCATCTAGGTATTTGTATAATTTTGATAATGCTGTTTTCTTTCCTCGTTTAGTTATTACTGAAGGAGTTTTTGATTGTTTAACTTTACAGACTATAGATGCTTATACTTGTGCTGTAGCTTCATTTGGTAAAAAGTTAACTTCTGCTCAAATAGATTTAATTTTAGCGGAAAAGTTTGAAGAGATAATATTTGCTTGGGATGGAGATGCTGTTAAAGAGGCAATAAAATATAGCCATATTTTTTATCCTATTTTTAATGTCAAAATTGCTAATTTTCCAGTAGGAGAAGATCCTAATTCACTTGGAAAGAAGAAGGCAACTGAATTTATTAATAATGCAGAACCGGTTCCTGATGTTGAATTAAAGTATTGTTTATCTTATTAAGTAGGGAAATAAGATGAATAGAACTTTAGGTTTATTTTCTAGACAAGAGAATCAAGATAAAGTTTATTTGAATTGTGTTAATTGTCCTTTATATAATAAAATAAGAGTACCTCCTGAAGGAAATTATGATACTGCTGAAGTGATTGTGATAGGAGAAGCTCCAGGCATGCTAGAAATTAAAAATGGTATTCCTTTTTGTGGGCTGTCGGGAAAATTATTAAGAGAGACTTTAGATAAAGTAGGTTTTGATAAAAATAAACTGTTTATTATTAATGCTGTTCAATGTCATCCTGAAGATGATAAAGGAAGTAATAGAACTCCTAGTATATTAGAAATTCAATGTTGTAGAGATAACTTGATTTCAGAAATTAGAAAAGTTAAAAATAGAAAATTAATTATTTTAGTTGGTTCAGTTCCTTTGCGTGCTTTATTGCATAAAAATGGAATTAATAAATACAGAGGAATGGAAGAATGGAATGAAGAATTTAACTGTTGGGTTATACCTACTTTTCATCCAGCAGCTATTTTAAGAGATATAAATAAAAAACAATATTTTGAAAATGATTTAAAGAAATCTAAGTCTCTATTATCAGCAAGCAAGAGAGAAAAAATTAAATATTTATATCCTCATAATTTAGAAGAATTAGAAAATATCTTGAAGTTATTTAGCCCCGATTCAACTATTGCTTTTGATATTGAAACTAACTCTTTATCACCTTTTAAGGAAAAAAGTAAGATATTAATGCTGTCTTTATCTGATGGTAATACTACTGCTGTTATTCCATTATATTATAAATACTCTCCGTTTTCTGATTTAGAATTAGTTGTTGTAGTTAACTTATTACATCAATTTTTTACTACACATAAAAATCTTGTTGCTCATAATGGAAAGTTTGATTCATTGTGGTTAGATGTAATTTTTAATATTGATGCTGTTCCTACCTTTGATACAATGATTGCACAATATTTATTAAATGAACAAGCAGAGTTAGGATTAAAAAGATTGGCTTCTCAATATACAAACTTAGGTAATTATGCTCAAGGAGTAACAGATTTTTATAGTGATCTTGAACAAATAGATGCAGAAACAGTTATTGAATATTCAGCTATGGATGCCTATGCAACTCATTTATTATATGAGAAATTTAAAAAGGAAATTGAAGAACAGAAATTGAAAAATACTTTACAGATGGTAATGCATTTCTCCAGTGCTTTAGTTAAAGTAGAAAAGGTGGGAATTGGTGTAGATGTGCCGGCAGTCGAACAAATTAGTAATACTTTGCAAAATTATGAAAATGACTTATTGAAAAGAATAAAAAGTTTAAGAGTAGTAAAGAAGTGGGAAGAAATTAATAATAAAGAGTTTAATCCTAATTCACATCAGCATTTGGCAGATGTATTATTTAATATTTTACAACTTCCTGTTTTAGAATATACTGATAAAAATAAAACACCTTCTACAAGATCAGAAGTTATTAGACAGCTTGCTCCTCATCATGAACTGCCTAGAATGTTAAGTATGTATGCAAAAATAAAAAAGTTGACTTCTACATTTATAAATGAAATTAAAAATAATATATCTCATGATAATAGGATTCACACTAATTTTCATCTTACTTCTACTGTGTCAGGGAGATTATCTTCTTCAGATCCTAATTTACAGAATATACCAGCAAGGGAAAATATTTCTTTTTTGAAGCGCTCTTTTGTTCCTGATAAAGGTAATATATTTATTAATTTTGATTACTCACAAATAGAACTTCGAGTTTTGGCATCATTAAGTAAAGATCCCAATATGTGTTTAGCATATCAACAGGGAATTGATATTCATACTTATACAGCTCAGAAGATATTTAATAAAACAGATATAACTAAAGAAGAAAGACAATATGCTAAAAGTATTAATTTTGGATTAGTTTATGGTATGTCTCCTGTTGGACTTAGTAAACGATTAAATATTTCTGAAGAAGAGGCAAATAAGTTTATGCAAGAATATTTTCATCAATACCCAAAAGTAAAAGAGTATATGGATCAAGTTAAATCTGAAGTTTTAAGAAAGAGGTATGTGCGTAGTCCATTAGGAAGATATAGAAGATTTTATGATGAAATAGATATGGTAAATAGAGGTATTTTAGATTCAAGTAAACAGAACAGTATATTAAATGGTGTTATTAGAAAAGCTATTAACTTTGCTATTCAAGCAACTGCTTCTGATATTACTCAGTTAGCTCTTTATCGTATTATTGAAACATTTAAAAAATTGGATACAAAAGCTAAAGTAGTATTAACGGTTCACGATTCAATATTAGTTGAATGTCCAGAAGAAGAATTATTTTCAATTTTTCCTGTAGTGAAAAGCATAATGGAGAATATAAATTTACCCTTTTTAATTGTGCCATTAGAAGCTGAAGCTGAAGTTGGATATAGTTATGCTAATTTAGTTCCTTTTTCAGACAATGTATTGGAAGAAGCTAGGAACAAATTTATATCTTTATCGCAAATAGAAACTGTTATATTGAATAATTTGAAAGAAATTGAAGAAAAAATAATTGAAATTGAGGAATAAGGTATTGACATACATGTTATACTTTAGTATAATTGATATACCAACTTTGGGGAGGTGAATTTTTTGGAGCAAAGTATTAATTTTAAAAGTAAGTTGAATGAATTAGTTTCTCAATATGAGAAATACAATGAAGAGTGGAAGAATTTAAGTAGTCAACTTGCCACAGATTTACAAATTGATGAAACCTTTTTAGATGGAGAACTAATGAAGCACTCTGCTATTTTTTATCATTACTCATCATTTCTTAATGATGTGGAAATGCTTTATGATAATTTCAAAACTTTATTAGAAGCATTTGAAAGTCAAGAAGAGTTAGGGATTAGAGCTTCAGCAGAGCTTAATAATGTTAAGACTACTGAAGGAAAGATTGAAGCTCAGATTAATTCAAATAATGAAATAGTATATTATAGGATGCAACTTAATATGTTAAAAGGGTTATTAAATGGGTTAAAGACAGTTAAAGATGCTTTGACACAGAAGAAGGATATGCTAGTAAGTTTAAGTGCAAATTTAAGGGAGCAATTTAGAAATGATATTAATTCAATTAATGAATAAGGAGGTTAAACATTATGCCATATTATAAACCAAACAGAGATAAGATTAAAGAGGATTTAGAAAGAGGTACTGTTAAACTATGGAAACCTAAATCAGGAGAGAATCGTATTAGAATATTACCTCCCTGGTCTCCAGAAGGAATGTTTTATAAACGTTTATATGTTCACTTTAGAGTAGGAGCAGATAATAGGATGGTTGTTTGCCCACGTAAGACATCTGGTTATAAATCTCCCTGCCCTATTTGTGAATATATTGATAAGAATTTGCATTCTGGATCTATACAGGAGCAATCTGAAGCAAGTGAAATGTTTGCAAGACAACAATTTCTTTATAATATTGTGGATTTAAGAGACCCAGATAGTGGAGTTCAAGTTTATTCTTCAGGAGTTAAAGTATGGAATATGTTAATTAATTTCTTTAACTCAGAAGACTATGGTGATTTCACTGACCCAGAAACAGGACGAGATATCCTTTTAACTAAACAAGGAGAAGGAAGGCAAACAACATATATTATTATCCCTTCTGTAAAGCAGACTGCGATAGCTAATCCAGAATGGTTGGATCAGTTACATGATTTGGATAAATTTTTGTCTGTCTATTCTTATGATCAATTAAAAGAATTTCTATATGGCAGCATTATTAATCATACAGTTGAAGAAGAAGATGAGGAAGAAATTGAAAATAAAGATATAGATTGGGTTCAACCAGAATGTTTTGGTAAATACAATCAAGGATCAGCTTGTTTTGAATGTGAATTTGCAACTCCTTGTTTAAAAGCATTACAAAGTAGTGGTAAGTCTATTAAGGTGTAAAGTAATGGATATTAAGAATTTTGTAGAAGCGGTTAAAAAAATTAATGAAGAAGCAGTAGTTCACTCTTGGGAGATGGAGATTTCTTCTCCCATTACCAGATATATATCTACTCAATGCCCATCTTTAGACTTAGCAATTGGAAAACCCGGCATTCCCTGTGGCCGGGTTTCCATATTGTATGGATTTGAGTCTAGCGGAAAGAGTACTTTAGGATTACATTTATTATCTGAAGCTCAGAAGCAAGGAGGCTTGTCTGTCTTAATTGATACTGAATATGCCTTTGATCCTGAACGGGGAGAAAGAATAGGTATTGATTATAATAATTTGATTCATCTTCGTCCTGAGACAATGGAAGAATCATTTGAAATAATTAATAAGATTGTAGCCGAGAAAAAGAATAATGAAGAGGTGCCTTTTGGATTAATAGTTTGGGATTCCTTAGCAGCAACTCCTGTGGCTTCTGAGATGAGTAAGAAGGATAAATTTTTTGATTTGCAACCAGGTCAACAAGCTAAAGTATTAAGCGGTTCATTGCGTAAAATAATAAAAGATATAGCTGAAAGTAATATCGCTTTATTATTAATAAACCAAATGAGAGAAAATGTAGGTGTGTTTTATGGAAGTAAGGATATTATGCCTGGCGGTAGAGCAATTAAATTTTATTCTACTTTAATATTGAAATTAGATAGTATGGGTAAAATAGAAGAGGACGGAGAAATAATAGGATTAAAAAGTAAAGTAGTAGTAGAGAAAAATAAAATAGCTTCTCCTTTCAGAACTGCTGAATTTGAACTTTCCTTTATTGATGGTATAAGAATACCACACTCTTATTTAGATGTTTGTGTAGAAAAGAAATGGGTTAATCAAGGTGGTGGTTGGTTTGAAATACGAGATGAAGAACTGCAGAAATTCTATAGTGGTAAGTTTAGAAAGTCTCAGTGGGTAGAAGAAATATTTAATGTTGAGTTGAAAGAAATTATAGATAAGAAGTTGTGGGATGAAGTATGAAAGCGATTATAATTGCCGATCTCCATGCTCATTTGTATAAGGAGTTTGCAAAATCAGATCCTTATTTGGTTAATTCAAGATTAAGGAATTTAGATGATCTTTTAATTTGGTTGAAGAATAAATGTGAAGAAAATAATATCTATAATTTTATTATTGCTGGTGATGTATTTCATTCTCGTAGTTCTGTTCCTTCTCCTGTTTTATCAACAGTTTTTGAATCATTATCCTCTTTTAAATCAATAAATGTTTATATGATTCCAGGCAATCATGATCAATGGGATTACAATTTTACTTCATTAGATACCTTTTCTTCTATTGCTTATGTTTATAAAAGCTTTGTTATTAAGGAAATAGAAGGAACTACTGTTGCTTTTTTACCATATAGAGAGAATGAACAGGAGTGGATGCAACAAATATACCCTGAAGTAGATTTAGTAATTGCACATTTGGGGATTTCTGGTGCTAATGTAGGTAACCATCTTTATCAAGACTCTTATTTGACCACAGATATTTTACAGAAGTCTTTTCCTAATGCTCAGATGTTATTTGGTCATTTCCATATTCATCAGCATTTGACTGAAAATATATCTTATATAGGTGCTGTAATACAGCATTCTTTTTCTGATGCATCTTTTACTCCTTATTTTGCTGTTTATGATGAGGGTAATATAGAATATATTGAAAATGATATTTCTCCTCGCTTTATTAAAATCGATTTAACAGAAGATAATATTACTGAATTAAAATTAGACTTTAATAATTATTACTGGATTAGCTCTGATATTCCTGATAAATTATTACGGAAGGAGTTGGAGAATATGGGACTAGATATTAGTCATTTTAGACTGCAACAAAAACATAAAAAATCTCAAGTTGTTAAAAGAGCTTTGGATGATCAGAAAATGGGATACGAAGATATGATTAGAAAATATGTGGTTGAAAATAATAATCAATTACCTGTTACTGAAGAAGTTATTGACTATGGAATTAAAACTCTGAATAAAGTAAAGGAAAGAAATGATATTTAATACTTTAACTATTAAAAATTTCTTTTCTATTGATAATCTGAGCGAAAGGGTGATCTATAACTATGCAGGAAGATAATATGGAAACAACGGTAAAAACGGTTACCAATGGCATAGCTTTTCAAACAAGAAAGTTATCAGAAGAGATTGTCCATTTATTTAATACGAAAGAAGTGGATGAAGATTGGTCGTTTGTAGGATACAAGCCGTCAGATACTGGTAAGTGGACTCATAGTTACCACAGATACCCAGCCAAATTTATTCCCCAATTAGTTGAGAAGTTAGTTGATGAATATATATCTAGCAAAAGAGCACATATAAACGATCCTTTTATGGGGTGTGGGACGACCATTGTCACTGCTATTTCTATGGGATTTGAAGCAAGTGGGACAGATATAAATAAAATTGCTTATCTTATAACAAAGGTGAAATCAACACCAATACAACCAGAATATCTCAATAAAAAAATTGGGCAGCTTATGTCCCGATTAGAGGCTTTAGATGTAGCAACATTATTTAACAGGAGTAAGATCGAACCTTTAATCCCTCAAAAGCACATTGATAGAATCAACTATTGGTTTACCGAAGAAAATAAAAATGAATTGGGTAAGATCTTAAGAGTCATTTATAGTGAAGAAGACGAGATTATTAGGAACTTTTTTCTTGTTGCCTTCAGTAATATTTTGAAAAGCTGTTCTTTGTGGCTTCAAAGAAGTACAAAACCAACTAGAGATTTAAAGAAAAAGCCAGCTAAACCTTATCATGCTTTTCAGAGACAGCTAATGAAAATGCGGAGGGGGAACAGCGCTTTCTATAAAGTTGTTCCCCCTAAAGTAAGAGAGAATCTAAGCCAATACTTAAAAATCAAAATTGGAGATGCAAGGAAGCAACCTGTGGTCGATGAGACCGTAGATTTGGTTGTAACTTCGAGTCCTTATGTGACCAGTTATGAATATGCAGACTTACATCAGTTGTCAACTATATGGCTTGATTTGGCAAATGATTTAACAGAATATAAAAAGGGGTTTATAGGGACATCGTTCAAAAAATACGAGAATAAAAGATTAAAAAGCTCAATTGCTATGGATATAGTTGATAAAATTTCAAAAAAGGACAAGAAAATTGCAAAAGAGATTGAAGCTTTTTTCATCGATATGGAAGAAGTATTTGATGAGAGTTATAGAGTTTTAAAAAATGGAGGTAGATGTTGCTATGTTATAGGAGATACGAAATTAAAAGGTGTTGATATACTAAATGCCGAAGTATTTGCTGAAAGCTTGCAGCACTCTGGCTTTAAAATTGATAGACTGATAAAAAGAGAGATTCCATCTAAAATTCTTCCCCAAAAACGGGATGAAAAAACGGGCAGATTTGTTCCTAACCATGAAGCAAGTTTTGAAGCTTATCCTATAGAATATATTGTCATTGGCTTAAAGGAGTAAAAGCTATGAAATTCGAGGATCTGAAGAAATTGTATTTAGAAAAGAAAAAACAATTTGGAGCAGAAACGTACAAATACATTTCGGAGCTATTGAAAGAGGCAAAGGAGATTCATAAACAAGACTGGTTGAAAAATCCTACGCCCGGAGAAGATCATGAACAGAGTTGGAGAGCATTTAAAGGAAAAAATTTGGAGAAGCTAGTCCAATATATTATTACGGATGAAGTTGAAGAGATTGGATTAAAAGTTGTTAATGGTAATCAATTGGAAAGAAGTATGAATTTATCTAAAGAATTAAGTCAAGTTAAACGAAATTTAGTTATTGACTATGGAATTAAAACTCTGAATAAAGTAAAGGAAAGAAATGATATTTAATACTTTAACTATTAAAAATTTCTTTTCTATTGATAATATTACTCTTCCTCTTGACACTAATGATTTAACATTGATATTAGGTGAGAATAGAGATGGAGAGGGAATGGATTCAAATGGTTCTGGTAAATCTTCTATTGTAGAAGCTTTTGTATGGGGATTATATGGAACAACTATAAAAGGTGTTAAAGCTGATGAAGTAATTAATATAGTTAATAATGAACCTGCTGAAGTAACAATTACTTTTACTGACAATGGAAATAATTATGTGGTTACAAGAAGAAGAGAATTTGGTAAGAGTGATTTATTAATAACTTGTAATGATCTTATTTTAAATAGAGGCACTGCAACAAGGAATCAAGAGTTATTAGAAGAAATATTAGGAATGGATTTAGATTCCTTTTTGAATTCTGTTATTTTTTGCCATAACTATGCTAATGTATTTACACAGGGGGGAGATGCACAACGGAAAGAGATATTAGAAAAAATATTAGGTTTAGAAATATTTTCTCATTGTTATGAAGAAGTAAAAAAGGAATATGATGAAATTAATAAGCAATATGCTATAATTAATAGTAATATATTACAATTGCAATCTAAGTATGACTTAATTATTAAAGATATTGAAAGAATAAATACAACAATAGAGGAAAGAAAAAAAGAGTTTGAAAATAAAAAAAAGGAAATATCATATCAGATAAAAGAGAAGGAAGAAGAGGTAGAAAAGTATAGTAAAATATTAGAAAATTTAAATTCGGAATTAGATAAAGTAAATAATGAAATACAACAATATGATTTAGAAAGCAAGAAACAGTCTGAACAAATAAAGAATAAATTAAAAGAAGCTAATGCTAAATATGCTGAGTTTCAGTCAACAAAAAAGATAATACAGATAAAGATAGAAAAATTACAGAATAGTATTGATAAATTAGCAGATCAATATTTAGGTAAACCGTGTCCTACTTGTGGAAAAATAATAGAAGAAAAAGATTTGACAAAAGTGCTAGCTTCATCAACTAGGGATTTAGAAATAGAATTAGGTAAACTGGAAGAGACAAAGAAGAATGTAGAAGAATTAGAAATCTTTCTTAAACAGTTAGAAGAAGAAGAAAAGAAATATGACTTTTCACAACTGGAAACCTTATTAAGAAAAAGAGGAGATTTGTTAAAGGAAATAGGAAACTATAAGTCTTTACATAGTGCTTCTTTTAATGCCCTTTCGACTTTAATTTCACATAAAAATGAATTGAATTTAGAAGATGAATTGCAAAAGTTGCAAGAATGGAAAGAAGAAAAGGAGGAAGAGTTAAAAGAAAATAAAAATAAACTACAGCAGTTATTACAGGAAAGAGAAGACAAGGAAAAAAGATATAAAATATTAGAGTTTTGGAAATCTGGATTTAGTAAATCAGGAATCCAAAGTTGGATAATTAACTCTTATATTAACTTTTTAAATCAAAGAATTAATGAGTATATAGAAGCATTAGGTTTTACTGGAATGGAAGTTTGTTTTGTTCCTACAACTTCACAAAAGAAAAATATGGAAATAGATAAATTGAATTTAGAAATAATTGTAGATGGAAATAGTATGAGTTATAATTCTTGTTCTTCTGGTGAAAAGAGGAGAATTGATATTGCTGTCTTATTTGCTATACAAGATTTAATTAGGTCTAGAAAATCAAAAGAAGTAAATGTATTTTTCTATGATGAAATATTTGATACATTAGATGACAATGGGTGCGAGAATTTAATATCATTACTAAAAGAGATACATCAAGATTCTACTGTTTTTGTAATTAGCCATAATAATGCCTTGAAGCAATATTTTGATGACACTTTATTGATTGTAAAAGATGGAGGATTATCGAATCTTGCAATTTCCTGAGGATTTTTTAAATAAAATAATATGTGGTGATTGTTTAGAAGTTTTAAAATATATTCCAGATAATAGTATTGATTTAGTATTTACTGATCCACCATATAATATTAGTGAACATAATAAAATATTTAGAGATTACAGAAGTGGTAAGAACGGAGATATTACGATGGATTTTGGTGAATGGGATTATAATTTTGATCCCATTCCTTTTTTAGAAGAAAGTAAAAGGGTTTTGAATGAATTTGGAAGCATTGTTGTATGGATGTCTGAACAGCAATGTGATATCTATGGGAGATGGTTCAGGAAAGAAATGCATCCAAAGCAAATATTGGTGTGGGTAAAAACTAATCCTTTACCTCAATTTCGTCTCATAGGATATCGACAAGCAACTGAATTGATGTATTGGGCTTTAAAAAACAAGAATACTAAACGTAATCCTAATTTTATTTTTCTTTCTCAAAAAGAAATGTTAAATGTATTTTATGCTCCTATTGTGGGAGGAAAGGAAAGGATAAAAGATGCAGAAGGTAAGACTTTACATCCAACTCAGAAACCACTGTCAGTTACAAGAGAGATCATTAAAAGACATTGTAGGGTAGGAGGTATTATTTTAGATCCATTTGCTGGTGTAGGAACAACTTGTGTAGCAGCTAAAGAATTGAATAGAAATTTTATTGGTATTGAGATTGATCCTAAATTTTGTGAAGCTGCTAAACAAAGATTATCTCAAGTACAACCTAATTTATTTGCTCATATAGGAGAAAATAAATGATTTATCCTGATGACTTTGTTAATAAAGTAATTTGTGGAGACTGTATAGAAATTATAAAAGAAATTCCAGATAATAGTGTTGATAGTATTGTAACTGATCCTCCTGCGGGTATTGCATTTATGGGTTCTGATTGGGATGATTTTACATCTATTAAGAAGACTAAATCTCAAGCTATATCTTGGATGAATGCTGGCGTTAAGTTTTCTAGTAAAGGATTGTTTGAATTTCAAGAATTTATTTATCAAGTTTTTTCTGAGGTTATAAGAGTGCTTAAACCAGGAGGGCATATATTAGTATGGGCGCTCCCTCGCACTAGTCATCATACAGCTATGGGAATTGAAAGAGCTGGGTTTGAAGTTCGAGATAAAATCTATTTTGTCTTCGGTACTGGCTTTCCTAAATCATATAATATTGGTAAAGCAATAAATCAATCACAAGATAATTCAGAAAGTTCTCAATGGGAAGGGTGGGGGACATCTTTAAAACCAGCTGTTGAGGAATGGATATTGGCTAGGAAACCTTTAAGTGAGAAAAGTATTACTGAAAATGTTTTAAGATGGGGAACTGGGGGATTAAATATTGATGCTTGCCGTATACCTTTGGAAGATGGAGAAAATTTAGCTATTGAAAGAAAAGGAGATAAGAAGTTAGATACTAATAATCAAGGTTGGGGTTTTAAAGCAGTTAGTAGAGGAAATGAGGGAAGGTTTCCTGCTCATCTTATTCTTGATGGTTCAGAGGAAGTAGAAGAGTTATTTCCTATGACTAAAAGTGGACAGTTAAAGAAAGGACATAAGAGAGGAAATACATCATTATACTACAGTAAAGGTGGTGGTGTAATTTATAGGGATTATGGTGGTGATTATGGTTCAGCTTCTCGCTTCTTTAAACATTGTCCTATAACTGAAGAAGATTTGAAATATTCTAGAATTTTCTATGGTAACAAAGCAAATGGAAAAGAAAAGGGAAAAGGTAATAATCATCCTACTGTAAAAAGTCTAAGTCTTATGAAATATCTTTGTCGTTTGATTACTCCTCCTGGAGGTATAGTGTTAGATATGTTTGCTGGATCAGGGACTACATTAGTTGCTGCTAAGCAAGAAGGATTTAATTTTATTGGAATAGATAAAGAGTCAGAGTATTGTAAGATAGCTGAGAAACGATTATCTCAAGTGCAGCCAAATCTATTTGCGTATACTGGGGATGAAAGATGATTTATCCTGATGACTTTGTTAATAAAATTATAAATGCTGATGCATTAGAAGCTCTTTCTATAATTCCTGATAACATAATTCATTTGATTGTTACTTCTCCGCCCTATAATGTTGGAATGAATTACGGCGTTAATGATAGAAAGAATTATAATAATTATCTAAGTTTTATGAAAAAAGTACTACAAGAATGTTATAGAGTTCTTATTCCTGGTGGCAGAATAGCAGTTAATGTACCATCTTCGATATTGCAATCTTCTTCTTCACGAATGGCATATCTTAGTTTGGACATAGTTTTGTTAATGCGAGAAGTAGGATTTCTAGATAGAGAGTGGGTAACATGGATTAAAATGCCTAAAGGAGAAATAGCAGGAA
>Ga0209409_1001125_pt1 | contig 24017 bp, 20 predicted proteins | sample AD_JPNMR1_MetaG_FD_184424 | JGI IMG/M metagenome (GOLD analysis project Ga0209409, IMG submission 184424) | Active sludge microbial communities of municipal wastewater-treating anaerobic digesters from Japan - AD_JPNMR1_MetaG (SPAdes) (version 2) | ecosystem: Engineered > Bioreactor > Anaerobic...
TCCCCTCTTTTGGGTCTTATAATAAAATGACAGTGGGTATAAACAAATACGAAATTTAGAAGTGAGAATCTAAATTTCTTCTTTGCCTGTTTTAAAGTTAATAATAGCATTTCACTGACGAAGAGGGGCTTTAGTTCAGGTCTGTCCCTGTTGATTGTGCAGGTAATATAATAGCTAGCCCCCTTTTTTAGTATTCTATTTCTCCTCATAAAAAATCCTCCTTTCTTTTAAAAAGTATTTCTCTATATTAATCACAAAATTTTTAAGAAAATCCTTTACAAATTTTTAAAAAAAAATGACACTTTTTTAAAAAAAATAAAGTGAGGGACAGACCTGAACTTTATCATAAGGAGAAACTAACTTTTATATAATCAATCTTAAATGACTTACAAATTAAATTATTTGTAGTATAAAAAAGAAAAGCTTCCTTTTTTTATATATTCAAAGAAATAATAATATTGATTTACATTTTTATATTTTTTTGATATATAAAATAAAAAATTTAACAGGGGAGATCTATGAATATAAAAGAGATAGAGATAAAAAAGAATATTTCCTCTTATATAGATTTTAATAGCTATATAGGAAAAGAAATAGAATTAACTGGAATGATTCAAAATTTAAGAATCTTGTCATGGGGGGCATTTTTAATATTAAGACTTCCAAATTATATTATTCAGACAGTAATTGATAAAAATAAAATTCAATATCCATTAGAAAATTTATCTGTGGAGTCAACTGTTAAAATAAAGGGGATTGTTCAAAATGCAACAATTAAAGATAATTCTATAAATCCAAGATTCTGCGAAATTCTGGTTACAGATCTAAAACTTATTTCATCGCCATCAATAAATCCTCTTCCTATAGACACTACAAAAAAAGAATTAAATGTTAGTCTTGATACAAAGTTTGATCTAAGGCCATTGTCATTAAGGCATCCCAAACAGAGAGCTATTTTTAAAATTTCTTCTATAATATTCAATGAATTTGGAAACTTTTTAACTCAACAGGGATTTACAAGAATATGCTCCCCAAAGATAGTTTTTTCAGGAGCAGAAGGTGGGGCAAATATATTTAATATTAACTATTTTGAAAAAAAGGCTTTTCTTGCACAATCACCACAATTTTATAAACAGATGATGGTAGGAGTTTTTGGAAGGGTATTTGAAACAGCACCGGTATTTAGAGCAGAAAAACATGATAGCTCCAGACATTTAAATGAATATATATCTCTTGATATTGAGATGGCTTTAGAAAATGGATATGAAGATCTTATTCTGGTAGAAACTCTTATTTTAAATCATATCTTAGAAAAAATAAAAACAGATTGTCAAAACGAAATAGAATTATTAGGTATAACTTTACCAGAAATAACAAAAATTTACACAGTAAAATTTAGTGATGTTAAAGATATAATATATAAAAAATACAATAAAGATTATAGAGAAGAAAAAGATCTCTCGCCAGAAGAGGAGAGATTAATTTCTGACTTTTTTAAGAAAGAATATAATACTGAGTTTGTCTTTGTTACCCATTATCCTACAGAGAAAAGACCATTTTATGCAATGTCAAATCCAGAAAACCCAGAAGAAACTCTCTCCTTTGATCTTTTATTCAGAGGACTCGAAATAACTACTGGTGGTCAGAGACTTCATAAATATGAAGACTATATAAATAAAATGACTAAATTAGGTATGAATATAGAATCTTTCAAATCATATTTACAGGCATTTCAGTATGGCATGCCGCCACATGGGGGATTTGGACTTGGACTTGAAAGGATCACTGCTTCTATTTGCAACCTTACAAATGTAAAAGAGGCCTCTTTATTCCCAAGAGACATAAATAGATTGGAACCATAAAAAAACAGGCTATCATAAGATAGCCTGTTTTAATTATTTAATATTTATAATGTTCTGGTTTAAAAGGCCCATCAATAGGCACACCTATATATTCTGCCTGTTTTGGAGTCAACTTTGTTAATTTTGCACCTATTTTCTCAAGATGTAGTCTTGCAACCTCTTCATCCAATTTCTTAGGAAGCATATATACCTTTTTTTCATACTTGTCTCTATTCTTCCATAAATCAATCTGAGCAAGAACCTGATTGCTAAAACTATTTGACATAACAAAAGAAGGATGTCCTGTGGCACAACCAAGATTTACAAGCCTACCTTCTGCTAAAATGAATATAGAATGGCCATCCGGGAAAATATATTTATCAACCTGCGGCTTAATATTTACCTTTTTAATACCCTTATAAGAATTAAGCTTCGCCATCTGAATCTCATTATCAAAATGGCCAATGTTACATACAATTGCCTGATCTTTCATCTTTTCCATGTGCTCTATTGTTATGATATCTATATTACCAGTAGCAGTTACATAAATATCTGCTATGCCTAAAGTATCTTCCACGGTCTTTACCTCATATCCTTCCATTGCTGCCTGCAATGCACATATAGGATCTATTTCTGTAACAATTACCCTTGCTCCCATTGCTCTCAATGATTGAGCGCTCCCCTTTCCAACATCACCATAACCACACACCACAGAAACTTTTCCAGCAACCATTACATCAGTTGCTCTCTTAATACCATCAATAAGTGATTCTCTACAACCATAAAGATTATCAAATTTTGATTTTGTTACAGAATCATTTACATTAATTGCTGGAACCAATAATTCGCCAGACTCCATCATTTTATACAATCTATGAACCCCGGTTGTTGTCTCTTCGCTAACCCCTTTCCATTCCTTAACAACCTTATGCCATCTCTGATTATCTTTTTTTAATTCTGCCTTTAAAAGATTATTAATAATCTTTAACTCTTCAATATCTGTTGGTTCATCAAGTATTGCTGGATTGTTTTCTGCTGCATACCCTCTATGAATAAGTAAAGTAGCATCTCCACCATCATCTACAACAAGCTGTGGTCCTAATCCACCTGGAAAAGACAGTGCCTGATTTGTACACCACCAGTATTCTTCCAACGTCTCACCCTTCCATGCAAATACTGGAATTCCAGCCTTTGCTATTGCAGCGGCAGCATGGTCTTGGGTTGAGAAAATGTTACAGCTTGCCCATCTAACATTTGCGCCAAGAGCAACAAGAGTTTCAATCAAAACCGCAGTCTGAATAGTCATATGTAAAGAACCAGATATTCTAACACCTTTTAACGGTTTTTCTTTAGCATATTTTTCTCTTATTGCCATTAATCCTGGCATCTCTTTTTCAGCAATTTCAATCTCTTTTCTACCCCATTCCCAGAGATTAATATCTGCTATTTTGTAATCATTCATATTTTATAACTCCGAAATAAAAATTTGACTTTTTATATATCATAAATTTATATTTTTTCAAATCTTTTTTTAATTTATTTTATGCAAAAAATATATAATTCCTTTTATAAAAATCGTTCAATATAAATCATAAAGTTTCGAATATAATTCTAAAAGTTGCTCCGCCTAACTCATTATTAAAGCAATCCACCACTCCATTATAAGATGTTACAATATTATTCACAATATAAAGGCCTAATCCAACCCCTCCTTCTTTATTTTTATCTGTGGTTACAAAAGGATCAAAAATATTCTCAAGTATCTCTTCTTTTATACCAATAGCATTATCCATAAAATCTATTATAATCTTTCCATTATTTTGTGTTGTCTTTATGATAATCTTCTTATCTTCCTTTTCTGTTTTCTTAAAAGCCTTAATAGAATTACTTAAAAAATTTGTCAGAATCTCCTTAAAATGAATACTATAAAAATTTATTAATTTAATATTACTATCGAGTTCCAGATTTATCTGAATATTTTCATTTTTAAGATTTTCTATATTAGATGAAACAAAATCTTGTATTATATTATTTACATTTATTTCCTCATTTTTAACATCACTATTTCTTTTTATAATTGAATTCACATTGGCAATTATATTATTAATATGATCTACATTTTTAGAAATTTTATTTAATAACTCAAGATGTTCTTTACACTTAGGTGAAAGATCCTTTTCTATGCTTGCCCAATAATTAATTGTATCAGAAAGAATCTTAATCGTATTTAAAGGTTGCCTTATCTCATGAACAAGTAAGGCAGCAAGTTCTCCTAATGAAGCAAATCTTGTCTGCCTCATTATTATCTTTTCTTTTAATCTTTTCTCCTCTTCTAATTTTAATATTTTCTTGTTTGTTTCATATTTATAAAAGGCAAGCTCGATAGCACTCTTTAAATCTTCGTATTTTATTGGCTTAATCAAATATCCATAAGTCCCTTCCAGTTTTGCTTTTTGAATAGTCTCTGTATCAGAATCCGCTGTTATGAATATAATTGGCAAATCATATTTTTCATAAATTATCTTAGAAGCCTCTATTCCATTGATATCCCCTTTAATAAATATATCCATCAAAATAAGATCTGGGATATCTTTTTCAAATATCTTTAATATCATATTATAAGAATCAGCGACTCCGATAACATTATACCCTAATTGTTTTAATTTTAATTCAATATCCTTTGAAATAATCATTTCGTCTTCTACGATTAATATCTTATTCATAAATAAAATATCCTTATAAAAAATCTAATTAATTTTATTCTATTTTATACCTTTTGTAAAGTTGAATTCTTGAAATATTAAGAAATTTTGCTGTCTTTGTCTTATTTCCCTTAAATTTAATTAAAGTCTTTTTTATAATATCTTTTATTAAATTTTCAAGATCAAATGGTTTATCCGGTAGTTCAAAATCAAGTAAATTTACCTTTTTTATCTTTTCCTTTTTGCCTGATTCTAAGTTTAAAGATTCTCTTGTAAGAATATTACTCTCATTAAACAAAATAGCATTTGTAATTACATTTTTTAACTCCCTAATATTTCCGGGCCATTCATATTCGAGTAAAACTCTTAAAAATCCAGATTCTACTTTATTTATATTCTTACCAAGATTATGATTAAGTTCATTTATAAAATAAAAAGTAAGAGGTATAATCTCCTCTTTTCTCTCTTTTAAAGACGGTATTCTTATTTTACAGGTCGATATTCTATAATATAAATCTTCTCTGAATTTCTTTAATTCTGCCCATTTTTTAATATTTCTATTTGTTGCAAAAACAAATCTACAATTAACTTTTTGTTTTTCGCCCCCTCCTACTTTATAATATTCATTCTCCTGAAGCACTCTTAACAATTTTGTCTGCATTTCATAAGGTATCTCTGTTATCTCATCTAAAAAAAGAGTGCCATTCTCAGCAAGTTTTATATACCCATCCTTACCTGTTATATTAGCCCCAGTAAAAGCACCTTTACTATACCCAAACAATTCTGATTCAAATATATCTTTTCCAATATTAGCACAATTTATACCAATAAAAGGCTTTTTATTCTCCTTACCTGCATAATGAATATAACGAGCGATTATTTCTTTCCCAACTCCGCTTGGGCCTTCAATTAATACTGGAATATTCTGATAATTATGAATCTTTTCTATTTTTCTCATAATTTTTTTCATTACATCAGAATATGCCAAAATATTTCCAAAATTAATTTTTTTAAAATCTAAACAAAGTGATGGCACATCAATAATTTCAGAATCATCTAACTTATTTATATCTATATCAAAAAAGAATTCTTTATTCTCTCTATGGCTCTTTATTTCTTCTATTATCTCTTTTACTCTATAAATATTAATTGGTTTTATAAGAAAATCATACACTCCAATATCAAAAGAATTTATAGATTTAATTATATCATCTTTACCAGACATAAGAACAAAATAATCGACTCTATTCAATGATTTTAGAATAGTAAATAGTTCAATACCATTCAAATCCGGCATATCCACATCAGAAAGAATCAAATCAAATTTTTTCTCTTTTGTTAAAACTAAAGCATCTGTTACAGACGTTGTAGAAACTGGATAACAATCTGGAAGTACATTTATAAAAGATTCTAATGCAAAACAACTATCTTTTTCATCATCAACAATAAGAATATTCATATAAAAATTATAATTTAATTTTACTCTTTTGTCAAGATAACTAACTTTTTATCTTGGCGATTTTATTTTTAGACAACCCAAAAGATATAGATATCCTTAGGCTAATTTAATTGAAAAAAAAATTATAATAATTTATTTAATTTTTAGTTAAAATTTTTATAAATTTTTACTAATAATAAGTCTCAAATCCCACTACCTGATAGCAATCGTTGTAGATTGCTTTGTAAAATGGGGTGGTATTGCCTTCAAAGTGGGATAATTCTCTGCTCTTTTCCCACTTTTTTATCTTTGTTAGTCTTAAAAATAACCTTAATGTTATTATACTACATCTCATCTCAACCCCGGTAATCCCAAGTTTATCATACTCTTCTAAAAAGAGTAGGATAATTCTCCTCAGTAAAGCCCCCATGCTGAAAAAATTAAGATCAGCATGGATCTTCTTCAAAAAACGATAGTCCTGTTTGGAAAGATAAACATGAATCCTACTATCCCCATCTATTCTCTCATATCTATTGCCATCTTCTTCCCCAAAACAATATATCTTTTTTACTCTATTAGTATAGAGTTGCAAGATATATACAATAAGTCCCGAAATAGAAATGTCGAATTTTTTGGCGATAGATGCAATTCTTTTTTTCATTTCTGAGTTAACAACTATGTGTAACTCATGTTGGCAAATATAATTTTCTAAAATTTTACAAATGTTATTCATAAAAAACCTCCGTTATTAAAAATATTTCTATATATTAATCACAAAATTTCTGAAAAAATCCTTTACAACTTTTAGAAAAAATTTAAAAAAGTTGCCTAAAAATAAAATACCACCTTTTTTTTAAAAAATCCTACTTTAATTAAAGTATCTTTCCCCTTTTGATTATATCTCATTATTATTAGCATTCTGTACTAAAAATTTTATGCAATAAATTATATTTTTATAATTTTCTCTCTATAATTTTAAAATTACCGCGGGTTTACTCTATCAATTTTTTATTCTAAAAAATAAAATCCTTCTCAAATCTTTATTTTAATTTTATAAAACTTTTGACAAATTTTAGTAATTTTAATATAGTGATAAAAAATTATACTATACCAAAGAATTAAATATGAATTTAGCACCAATAGTTCTATTTGTGTATAACAGAATTAATTCTCTTCAATTAACAATACAATATTTAAAAAATAATTTTTTAAGTAAAGAATCTGATTTAATAATTTATTCTGATGGGCCAAAAAAAGAAGAAGATAAAGAAAAAGTTCAAAAAGTTAGAGACTTTTTAAAGACAATAGACGGCTTTAACTCAATAACAATAAATGAAAGTGATATAAACAGAGGCCTTGCTAATTCAATAATATATGGGGTTACAGAAACAGTCAATAAATATGGTAAAATAATAGTTCTTGAAGATGACCTAATCACCTCTCCCTATTTTTTACAATATATGAATGAAGGCTTAAATATATATGAAAATGAGGAAGAAGTGATCTCAATCCATGGTTTTATATATCCAGTTAAGAAAAAACTACCAGAGACATTCTTTTTAAAAGGGGCTGATTGTTTGGGTTGGGCTACATGGAGAAGAGGATGGGATCTTTTTGAGAAAGATGGAGAAAAGTTATTAAAAGAGATAGAAGAAAAAAATCTTGGTTATGAATTTGATTTTAAAGGGGGATATCCTTATACTGAAATGTTAAGACATCAAATAGAAGGAAAAGTAAGCTCCTGGGCAATAAGATGGTATGCAAGTGCCTTTTTAAAAAATAAATTAACTTTATATCCCGGAAAAAGTCTTGTTGCTCATTTAGGAATCGAGACTGGAACTCATTCCAATCAGGAGTTTAATACAGGTAATATATCTTCTACTCCTATAAGAATAGAAAGAATCCAAATTCAGGAAAATTTAAAAGCAAAGAAAGTAATAATAAAATATTTTAAAAAAGAAAAAAAGAAAAACAGAGAAAATATATTTCGAAAGATTATTAGAAAAATTATTAAAATTTTTAATTTGAAAATGTTTGCATAAAAACATCTCATTCCTGTAAATAAATTTTATTTTAAATATCTCCATAAATTCTTATGAAATCCAACAGGGCTTATCCATTCTTCATAAATTTCTCTTATTTTTTTCTGTAAAGATATGAAATCCTCATTGCTTATTTTATTATTAAAATCAAGCACTATCTTTGCTATCTTTTTCAAATCCTTCTCTTCCACCCAGCAAAAATATTTTTTATAATCAATAAATTCTTCATAAGGGAGAACAGCATCAGTATTAACAAATAAAGGAATTCTACCTAAACTCATAATCTCATACAATCTATATGAAAAATTACCATTACCCCGTGTAGCAAGACAGTAATGTGAAGAGATTATATTATAAACAAACTCTTTTCTTGCTTCTAAAGTAGTCGAACCCATAAAACCATTTCTTATAATAAAATTGGCTTCGAGATTTTCATTTTTTGATAAATATTCTACTGCTCTTCCCCTTAATAATTGGGAATTATATTCCCCTTTTATTTTACTCTGTATTGCTCTCTTTATTCTTTTTAATATTTTTTTTACAGGTTTATTAAATGAGTCTGGCTCAACATCTATATATCCAGAATAACCAACAACTGGCTTTTCTGATTTCTCTTTTATCTGCAATTTTCCATTAAAATAACTCTTTAAATAATCCTGTGACCAGCCAGAAAGAGCAAATTCATTTGATTTTCTTTTTGATTTGTAAAAACTTGTTCTGAATATTATCGAATTCTCTATATTGACATCTTTTGCTGAATCACTATTAAAAAATACAAAAACTTTTTTATTAAATTTTTTTGCTAACTCTGACAATTCTTTTGCACATTGAGGTCCTTCTTTCTTTTCATAAGGTATTGGGCTTACAATAACATCGCATTCCTTTATATCTTCGACAAGAGAAAAAAATTCTTTGCCTTTCTGATAATATTCTAAAAATCTACCTTTATCTATAAAATCATCTGGTTCTTCATACCCAAAAAATGGGATAAGCATTGTGACATAATATTTATATTTCTCAATATAACTTTTATCAGTCCATATTTTTAATTTCATCTTTAAGCCTTTATCACATTAGGATAATTTTTTCTATATCTTCCCCTTGTATCAATTATTAAAGCACTATTCTTTAAAATAAAATCATAATCAAAATCATCATGATCAGTAGCAATAATTATAGCATCATATTTTTTTAGATTATTCTCTGTTAGGGCGACAGATTTTAAATCGAGTTTATGCTTTCTCATTTCTGGAAATTCTAAAACATAAGGATCAGAATAATCAACTATTGCCCCTTTTTGTAGTAATAATTCCATAACCTCAACAGAAGGCGACTCTCTTGTATCACTAACATTCTTTTTGTAGGCAAGCCCAAGAACAAGAATATTTGCTCCATTTATAGCCTTTTTAAATCTATTTAATCCATCAATAGTCTTTGTAACAACCCATTCTGGCATTGAGGTATTAATCTCGCCAGCAAGTTCTATGAATCTCGTATGCATCTTGTATTCATGGGCCTTCCATGTTAAATAAAAAGGATCTATTGGTATGCAGTGCCCGCCAAGACCTGGACCTGGATAGAATGGCATATATCCAAAAGGCTTTGTGCTTGCTGCATCGATTACCTCCCATATATCAATTCCCATTTTATCACATACAATTTTTAGCTCATTTACAAGCCCTATGTTTACTGATCTGAATATATTTTCAAGTAATTTTGTCATTTCTGCTGCCTTTGTACTGGAAACCTCAACTATCTTATCAATGACTGAGCCATAAAGTTTGGTGCCAATTTCTCTACATGAAGAGGTATACCCTCCTAATACTTTTGGAATTATCTGAGTATGAAATTTCTTATTACCCGGATCTTCTCTTTCTGGTGAAAATACAACAAAATAGTTTTCTCCAACCTTAAATCCTTTTTTCTCCACTCTTGCAACAATCTCCTCTTCTATTGTACCTGGATAGGTTGTGCTTTCCAGACTTATTATTTGCCCCTCTCTTATATATGGCAAAATGCTCTCCATAGTATTTACAATGAATGATATATCTGGATCATTATGCTTGCCAAGAGGAGTCGGAACACAGATTATTATTGCATCCATCTCTTTAATCAAAGAAAAATCATATGTTGCCTTTAACAAATTTTTATTCACGACATTTGTGATTCTCTCTGATGAAAATTGTGAAATATATGTCTCCCCTTTATTTATCTTTTCTACTTTCTTCTTATCAATATCAAATCCACATACAAAGAATCCCCCCTCACTAAATCTTAAAGAAAGAGGCAATCCTACATATCCCAATCCGATTATTCCTACTTTTGCCTTTTTTTCATTAATCAATTTTATTAAATTTTCTTTTATATTCATATATTCTCCCTTATTATTCTATCTAATTCTCTTATTCTATTATTAAAATTATGAATTGTCAATGTTTTATTTTTGCCATTTCTTGCTATCTCTTCAAGTTTGTCTGGATTAGTGATTAACCATTTTATTTTATCTATTGCCTCATTATAATTTTTATAAGTTATAACCTCTTTATCCTCTTCAAAAAAATCAGATATATTTTTTTTCCAATCAGTCAAAAGAAGCGAGCCCATTCCAGTCACCTCAAAAAGCCTCATATTCGAAGCATATAAAGGGGATGTGTCTGCATGAATATTTAAAACAATTTTTGACTCTGCAATCTTTTCAAACATTTCAAGTCCAAATAATCCTGGCCTTAAAACTCTCTGTAAATTTTTACTGAATTGAAATTTAAAATTGTATTCTGGCTTTGATTTTAAAGAAGAAATTTTTTTAAAAAAGGAAATATTTTGCAAAAAATGAAACTTTTTTTTCTGAATTAAGCTATAAAAAAATCTTTTTATAAATGTTTTTAATGTTTTTATAATAGAAAATTTATATTCATTTATAGTAGGAGTATAAATTTTTATATTTAAATTACTACAAAGTTGTTCTAAAAATTTTTCTCTCTCTATGTGATATTGATTTGTTTTTATTAGCTGACCTATAAAAATAACATCTTTAGTCTTACTATAATTAGTATTAACCCTTTCAAGAATTCTACTATCAAAAGCATGATCTAAGTGATAACATTTAAAACCTTCTTTTTCTAAGATCTCTACACTCTCTCTTGCACAGGATAAAATAAGATCACTTAATTTAAAAACCTCATAATTGGTAATCGCACTACCAACCCAATTGATTATCAATTTAATAAATTCACACTTTTCTTTTATGAGTTTTAATAGTTCTGAATCATAATGATCATACCAGAGAATTTCTGGCTTAAAGTTTTCTATCTGCTTAATAATAATTTCATTAAGATTAAAATCTTTTTTAAGTCCATTTTCAGAAAGCCATCTTTTCTGTAAAGGGATAGCATTGTAAATTAACTCTTTTGTCTCGTATCCTAAAGGTTTTAAATAATAAGTCCAAGAATCTCCCCATGCATACGATTCATAAAACAGAGCTTTTAATTGTGTATCATAATCTTTATTTGAAAGATTTTTATATTTTTTATACACATAATTTATATAACTTTGAGGATAATAATTTATTTTTAATATTTTCAATTTTTTTCACCCGAATAATTTTTTGTTTTTTATATATCTAAAATTTCAAATTTTGTCAAAAAAGTTATCTAATTTTTATAGTAAGAAATCCCCCTTGTTTTTGTTAAATCAATTATCTACCAGTTATAAAAAAAATTATTAAAAATTTCGAGGAAAATTCCTTTTTAGAATTTAATTCTTTCTCTCAAAAAAATCTAAATTTTTAAAAGACCAAATTCTTAGAATAAAACCAATCTTATTTCTCAAATATGTTATAATTTCAAATCTAAGTTACTGATTTTTATCTTCTCTTTTCTTAAATATCATCCCAGATATAGTAATAACTATAAAAATAGCTAAGGCAACTATAAGACCAATAAGTTTAAAATAGGTAATGGCAGAGACAATAAAAGCAGCAGCCAATACCCCCAGAAATATGAATATTATTGATTTAATATAAGAGAGTTTCAATAAATATGCAATTAAAGAGCCGGTCCATGCTCCTGTTACTGGAAGAGGAATTCCTATAAAAAACATTAAACCTAATTCTTTATATTTTTCTATTGACTTACTTTTAGAGATAGTTTTTTTAAAAAGCCAATTAAAAAATTTATCAAAAATTGATATTTTTCTTAATATTTTCTCAACAAATCCAAAAAACAAAAGAATAAAAAATATTGGTAGCATATTTCCTATGATTGAAATTATTATCACCGGTATCCACTGAAGTTTTAGAAAAAGAATACCTATTGGAATTGAGCCTCTTAATTCTACTATTGGCAACATTGATATTATAAGAATAATAAAGTAGGGATTTATCCCCTTGTCTAAGAAAAACTCTGTTATCTTTATGCCAATATCTTTTTTCTCATGTGACTCGATTGAAAAGAGAAAAGTTATTACAATAAATATAAATAGAAAATTTAATAATAACTTTTTCATATTTAATTTCTTATATATCTAAATTCTTTAAATTCAAAAATAATACTAAATATTACAGCAGGTATTATAAAATAGAGATATTCATAATAGTCATAAAATTTTAAATAATTAAAAATCATTGATAAAATAGCCACAAATAAAATTGTAAAGGAGGCTATTAATATTTTTATAATTAAATTATAAGTTTCATTAAAAAGGTATATTCCAAGTCCAGTTATGAATGAAATTAATAATATAAAAGAGATAAAAGAGAGATAAAAAAGTGGTGAATTCGGATAATAACAATAATAAGAATCTATTGCATTTATTATTGAGAATATTCCCAAAATATAACCTAAAAAAAATAATGTTGACCATAACCAATTTAGATTTGAAGATATATTAGATAAAAAGTCCAATAAAATGTAAAATGAAATTATCACTATTACAGAAAATAAAATACCATCAATAAATAATGATTTCATAAATATTGTAAAATGATGTGCCTTGTTTTCAAAAATAGGATTAAACATAGAAAAGAAAATTTTTATTATAATACCAGCTAATATCCCAATTCCATACATTTTAAACATCTGAGTAAAATCTTCATCGTTTGCCCATTGCTGTAAGATACTCATCAAAATAAAAAATAATAAAGGAAGAAGGACAAAATGTAAAAATTGCATAATTCACCCGAACTAATTTATTTTGTTATTTAGAAATATCAAATTTAAAAAAATATGTCAATTTTTTCTGGCTATACAAATTAAAATGGTGTAATTTTATTTTTAGGCAAAAATTTTTAATTTTTTTCTTAAATTTTGTAAAGGATTTTCTCAAAAATTTTGTGATTAATATTATAGAAAATAATTTTTATATGGAGGTTTTTTTATGAATAAAAAAATTTTAAATTGCAAAAATAATGATTACCATGAATTACATTTTGTCACAACTTCAAAGATGAAGAAAAAGATTGCAAACATAGCAAAAAAAGAGAATATTTCTCTATCAAAATTGATCTGCTATATATTGCAAAAGTTCTCTGATAGGATCAAAAAAAGATACTGTTTCGGACATGAGGATGGAAATTTTTACGAAAGAATAGATGCAGATGACTCTATTCATTTTTATTTGCCAAAGGAAGATTATCGTTTTTTAAAAAAAGTCCATGCTGACTTGAATTTTTTCAGTATGGCAAAATTGATTAGGACAATTCTTGATATATTCATTGAAGAATATGAGAAAATGGGGATGCTTGGATTTGAGAAGAAATGTGGTCTTGTGACATTGAGGTTATGGTTAAAATTAACAGAGATAAAGAGGTGGTGGAAGAGCAGAGAATTGTCCCACTTTGAAGGCAACACCACCCCATTTTACAAAGCAATATATAATAACTGTTATCAGGTAATAGGTTTTGAAACCTATTATTAGGTAAATTTATTAAAAATTCTACCCAAAAAATAAATAAAATTATTGCAATCTTTCTCCCCCTAAAATTAACCTCAGGATAATTCTATCTTTTTATCTGCCTAAAAATAAAATCACCTCAAAGAATATTAATTTTGACATTATTTCAGTTTTTTTATATAAAAAGAAGTCATGGAATGGATAATATATACAAAAGATAACATACCTAATAAGTATATTGAATTTCTTGATAGTAATAGTAATAGTGGAATCTGGCATTATCCAGAATGGCTTAATTTTCAATTAAATTCCACAAGAGCAAAAAATGGATTTGTCTTTACCATTGAAGAAAACAGCAGGATAATTGTTGGGGGATTATTTTTAGTTCAGAAGAGCAGTTATAAGATAAATTTTGGTTATATTCCGGCCGGCTTTTTATACACAAAAATATCAAAAGAGATATATGATTTTTTTCTTTTTAATATTAACAGAATAGCAAAAAAATTCAATCTTGTATTTACACAGTTGGATTCAATAACAGAATATGATAAAAATTTTATCGATATCTTAAATACAGGTAAAAATCATAATTTTAAAGTAAAATTGCCAATCCCATATTATACAAATATGCTTGATTTAAATCTTTCTCTTGATGATCTTCTTGCTCAGATGAAACCTAAAGGAAGATATAATATAAAATTAGCAGAAAAAAAAGGGGTTATTGTTAAGAAAGGCGATATTAATGATTTAAATATATTTTATTCTCTTCTTGAACAGACTACAAAAAGAGATAATTTTAGAGCCAATCCTTTTAATTATTATAAAACAATGCTGGAAAATTTGCCAAATGCTATTTTACTTTTTGCTTCTCATGAAAATGATATATTATCATCTGGAATTTTTACATATACAAAAAATCAGGCTCTATATTATTATGGGGCATCCTCAAATATTAAAAGAAATTTAATGTCATCTTATCTTCTTCAATGGGAAGCAATAAAAATTGGCAAAGAGAGAGGGTGTAAATATTATGATTTTATGGGAATAGCAGATCCAGAAAACCCTAAAGATCAATTAATTAATGTTACTGACTTTAAACTAAAATTTGGTGGAAGAATTGTAAGATTTAATCCTTCTTATCATATTGTTCATAAACAAATATTATATACTTTTTATACAACATCCAGAAAAATGGCAAAATTTTTAAAAACAAGATAATAATTTTAATATTTTTCTTAATAAAATTGCTAGAATAAAATTTTATTATATTTTCCCATTTATAAAAAATATAAATTATTTCTAAAAAAAATCTTGTAAATTAAATTATTTTTGTTATAATCATTCCACTATGAGTAATATAAATATCCTGATTCAAGATGAGAAAAAAAGATTTACTTTAGTTATTTTTGATCTTTCCAATTTAAATATTGAAAATAAAGAAAAAGATTTGTCAAAAGTTTATGAGGACTTAATTAAAATTTTTTCAGATACATCCTTAAAACATAATGCTCTTTTGGATAATTTTATTAGTAGTTTTGTATTTGTGCTTTTTGGGATAAAGGATTATGAAAATCAGGAATTAAAAGCAACTATTTTTGCAAAAGAGATTAATGAGAAGATAAGAGATTTTTTAAAGAATTACAATTCAGAATCTGGAATAAAAACTATAATTGTCCCATGTAAAATATTTTCTACCTATAATAAAACTAATTTTTATAAAATTGCAGGCAAGAGGATAGAAGACTTTATACAGATATTTAAAGAAATAGATTATTTTGAAATTATATTATCTGAAGAGATATACACTGAAATTAAAGATCTATTTTTATTTGAAAAGATTAGAGAGAGCGATTTTTATAAAATAATTGATAGAAAAAAAGAATTTTTTTCAAAGACAGATCACTTTATTGAACTTAAAGAGGAATTAACAAGGGTAAATAAAATACTTTCTGAAAAGATAGAAAAAGCAATTATTATCGATGGAGAAAATTTTAGTGGTAAGTCTACTTTAATTTCTCAGATAGTAAATTCAACTAAAGACTTTTATTGTATAAGAGTAAATTCTTCATTGCCTTCTTATTATCTATCCATTTTTAAATCCATATATAATTATCTTTTAAATTTAATATACTCTCTTAATTTAAAAAAGGATTTTAGAGATAGTATTAAAAATATTTTTAGATTTTTTAATAATAATGAGAAGAATATTACCAGTAAATATGCTATCTTTGATTCTTTTAAAAATATATTAAAAAAAATATTAAAATTTAACAAAATTTTAATAATAATAGAAAATTGTGAGTATCTTGATCAAGGCTCTATTGAATTAATAGACTTTCTTATTAAATCATTTAGAAAAAATAATCTATTTTTTGTTTTATCAAAAAATAAAAATTTCAATATAAATCTTAACAATAAGTATCTTGAATATATAACTCTTAATAAATTAAATATTTTACCATCTTTAAAAGAGATCTTACAAAAAATAGAAAGTCTCTCTACAAAAGAGAAGGAGATTTTAAATACAATAGCAGTATATGGTGAGGAGATAGACCTTTATTTTCTAAAAAGATTGTTAAAAGATATAGATGAAGATCTTTTAAAATTGTATAAACTTAATTTATTATATGAAACAGAAGGAAATAATATATATTTCACATTTAGATCAATACACAATTTTATAATTCAAAACATAGAGAGAAAAGAGGAAACAAAAATTCATCATAATATAGCAAAAATTTTACAAAAGTATTATTCAAATTCTTCTTATGAGAAAATAGCTTTTCATTTTGAAAGAGCAAATGATATAAAAAATGCTATTTTATACTATTTTTTTGCAGGTATAAAATATAGAGATATTTCCAATTATCAAGAGTCTATCAAAATGTTTGATAAAGCCATAAATCTTGCCTCTACATTAAATAATGACTCTATATTCTATGATAAAGATCTTGAAGTTTTAACTTATAATATCTTAAAACCATTCTGGAGTTATAAAATAAAATTTAGACTCTCTTTGAGTGCACTATACTATTTTAGATTATCTATTACTCTACCTTATGAGAATGGCTATGAAGAATTAATAGAAAAGCTAATTAATAACGTAGTAAATGATTACTCTAACTTTTATATCTATATACTTTCCCAACTCGAATACTTTAATTATCTTTTATTTAATAGATTTAAACTGGATTTATCCCTTCTTTCTACAAATGAAGACAAGGTAAAAGAAAAAAAAGATGAACTTTTATTAGGAATATTTTATTCTTATTATATGTTAATATTAATAGCCAAAAATTTTTCTTCTGAGATAAATAAAAAAAATATAATTGATAAATTCTTTCTTGCGCGTCAGATTGTTGTTAAATCAGCTAAAATAGATAAAGAGACAAAAAGGAATTTCTTATCCTTCTGGTATGATTTGTATATTTCATATTTAAAAGTCGAAAATAAAAATCTTAGTCATATTCTCTCTAAAATAAAAAAAGGGGTTAAATTTTGTAATAGTGATTTTCAAAAAATGTCATATTTTTTAAAAATATCGAGTGTTCTTGGACCTTTAAACAATACAGAGTATCAACAGATATATGTTAAAAAGGCTTTATTATATGCAAAAAAATCTTCCTCTTATCTCGATATTATGCATTGTTATTCGACACTCGGTTATCTTTATTTGTTAAAAGAAAAATTTACCACCAGTTTGACAATGAATAATAAGGCTAAATTTTTTGCCTTTATACTTGAAGACAAGTTAGAACTCGGCATGATTTATAAAAATTCCGGCGATCTCTATGTTTGTTTAAAAGATTACAAAAAGGCAGAGATTGAATATAAGAATAGTATTAAATATAAAGAAGAGATTGAATCGACAAAGATTGTTGTTGACTTTAATAATATTATTTTCCCCAAAAGTGCGTTATGCTATGTATTGATAAAAAATAAAAAATTTGATGAGGCAAAATCATTACTTACTAAGATAGAGAGTAATATGTCAAGGGTGTTTTTTGGCAATGAGATCCCTATTTTTCTTAATTTTTTAAAACAACTCTTTATAATTAAAGATAAGTATTGTGAAGAATGTATTCAAAAAATCAAAAAATGTTACTTTGATATAAAGAATATAAATCCAAATGCAATTCAATTATTCTGGATTAAACAAGAACTACAGGAATATGGGGTTATTGTTTGAAACAAAAAATTGCTATTTTTGATATTGACAATACCATTCTCTCTGTAGACAGTTTTTTAAAATTTATTTTTTTTATTTTTAAAAATTATCCCTTTAAAATAATTAATATACCATATCTTATCTTTATCTTTTTATTAAGATTATTAAATATTATTTCAATTGAAAAATTAAAAGAAAAATTTTTAAATATACTATTGAGTGATTTAAGCGATGAAGAGATTAAAAATTTAACAAATAATTTTATAAATAAAGTTCTCTTTAAAAAAATAAAGCCAAAACTTAAAAATTACATCACTGAATTAAAAAGTAATGGCTTTCATATAATATTTGCAACTGCTTCACTGGAATTTTATATTAAAGATCTGGCTACTTTTTTTTCTGCTGATGCCTTTGTTGCAACTCAAATATTAAGAAAAGATAATATATTTTATATCAAAGGTAAAAATTGTAAAGACATTGAAAAAATATTTAGATTAAAAAAGATATTAAATGTAGAAGATATAGACAGAGAGAATTCTATAGCTTATTCTGATTCTATAACAGATATTTTTTTTCTTGAATTATGTAAAAAATTCTATCTTGTCGATAGAAAAAAATGGAAAATATTAAAAGAGTATACTGCCTGATCTATTCATAAATGATCTCTGTAAGCCATAAATTTTCTACTGTATAAAAATCAATACCATATACTTCTTTAAATTTCTCAATAAAATTGTCATTAAGATTTTCAAGCCATTTCATTAATTTTTGTGTTCCGTATTTTTTATTGAGAAAGGCTATAAAATTTGCCCCTATTTCATATCTATTTTTTGCATCTCTTGTCATGTCTTCAAGAGTTATATTAATATTTTGAAACTCCTTACCAGTTAAAGAAAAAATCTTATGCGGTAGTTCTTTATCCTTTACCACTCTTTCATAAATAAGATACTTTAATTCTGAAAGAATATAGTCATCAGAGATATTGTTATATTTTACATAATAGTAATATTTTAATTGAATATAAAAAGCATGACCTTCTATTATCCCATAATTGTTTAATTTTAGAATGGATGTCTGAAAAAAATGTATGGTTTCGTGAAGTATTGTGGAAATATAAAGAAAAAAATCTTCTTTAAATGTATTATATACTACCTGAAAGCCATCTCTAAATTGAAAGGTTGCATCCCCAGTAAGAGATGGGAGAAATTTAGAATAGGCAATCTGGGAGCCATCATCATAAAGATAAGCATCTATTTTAAGATCTATTTTGTAAGCCATTATTATCTCTGCTATTTTAATTGCAAATTCACTCCCATCAGCAATCTCTTTTATTTTGTTACCACACTCTGTTCCTCTTAAATAAAAAAATGTAAAATGTTCTGACTCATAAACATCAAATTGATTATTATTATAAAACATTAATGCACAGGAAGATAAAAAAAGAAATAATAAAAGAACTTTTATTTTATAAGACATTCTAATTTATCCTTTATTTCTTTTTCTATAAAGTCTTTTGGTAATTTATATTCTCCTTTTTTTACTATCTGAATAGTTAATGCAGTTTTACAAACATAATTTGTCCAATGTTCATTAATATTAAAATAATTTTTTAAAATTTGCCAATCTTCTGGTAAAGGAATTGAACCTCCAAAATCTTTTCTAAACCAGTGCCCAATAGTATGATTATAACTTGAAGGGAATAATAAAAGGAGGGATTTCTTTGGCATTTTTTTATTCTTTAATAAATAATTTAAATATGTAGCAACAATTTTCTGATCAACTTCATAAAGTCTTTGTTTGGAAAAATAAATTTCTTCATTACTTGCTCTTGCCCCAGGGCTTGCTCCCCAATTTATTCTTTTCTCATTTCTGTATTTGCCATTATAATTTTTTAAATTTTGATTAAATATGAATTCTATATTCTCATTATAATTCTCAATAATTTGAGAAGAAAATAGATCTTCTTTTTCTTTTAATTCAATTATTTTATTTTCTTCATCATAGGAAAAAGATATATTATTATTTATTTCTTTTCTTGAAAGAATTACAAATTCTTTTGTAATTAAACCATTTTCCCATTTAACAAATAAATATTTTGGTAAGCCATTATTATATTTTTCTTCAATATCTATAACAACACCTTTAACTTTCTTTTTGGATATATTATCTTTAACTTTTAAACCAATAAAATTAATCTTTCCCCAGTTTATATCATCAGATGTTTTATGAGTGATATTTAAATTTTTATAATTAAATACATTATTTTCAATTTTATTATCATCTATTATCATAAAAGATGGATACCATCTATTATTTTCTTCTATCACTAACATATTTCTAATAATCCATCCATTATTATTTAGATTAGAGGTATTATAAATTAGGTCTATATCAAAATCTTTTGAACCTATAAAACAGGTAGCATTCAACTCTAATTTCTTTTTAAATTCTTTATCAAAAAAATTTAACAATAAAGAATAATATTGTTCTTTTGTCTCTGCTGTTTCTATAAAACCATTCTTTTCTGTTGTAATTTCTTTTTTTATTATATTATTATTAAAAATTATATCATTTTTTTCCTGTAATAAAGGATAGTCATAAAAAATAAAATCATAATGCGTAGGCTTATTATTTAAATTACATCTTTTTTTTATTATCTCTATGTATTCTAAATTATTTTCTATCATAATGGCATTTATGTTATTTTTGTATAAAATTGATTCATTTAAATCTTTTACAACTTTTAATGTTGTTCCACTCCCTGCAAACATGTCAAGAACAGTACAGTATTGAGGAATATTTACCATATTTAATAATTTATATACTAAATTTTCTGGAAATACAGCAACATGCCTGTATGGTGTAGGTTGTAAATTAATTTTTAATATATTTGAATAATCTTTATTAAGTTTAACAAAATCATAAAAATAGTTATCTTTATTTTTGGATAAAACAAAAATTGGCTCATAACTATTGGTAAATCTATTTTTTACACTTGAAGGCATATGATTGGGTTTATACCAGATTAAAATATCGTTTAATATCCATCCATCTTTAACCATAAAGTATGCTAATTTATATGGAATTAATCCTAATGGCGATTTGCCATATTTAGATAAGTATTTATCCCCTACATTAAGAAAAAAGACTCCTTTTTCTGACATTTTTTCTTTTAAAAGATTAAAAATTTTTACCAGTTTACTAATATATTCAATATATTTGGGTTCATTACCGATCTGTCCTTCAAAACCATAATCTCTTTGTCCCCAATAGGGCGGAGATGTTATTGCAATGTCAATTGAGGAATCACTTAAATTATATATACCAGCGTAAACATCTGAATAAATTATTTTATACATAACCCTATCTTTACCCCATTTTAAATCCAATAATTAAATCTTCTTTATTCTTAAACTCTTCTGATAAATATAAAAGTTTAATTCTATACGGTTTTGATTCTAATAATTCAAATCTTGGTTTTCTTTTGTAGTAATATCTAAAAGCTTCATTTTTGTTTTTACTTCCACCACAAATTTCATCTCCATATACTTTTTTTAATTCACCATTTGGAATTGAAATTAAAATAAGGGCAAGAATTTTTAAATTACCATCTTTTTCTTTATCATAGATAAGTTGAATAATATATGTTAAACAGAGTTTATTTTTTGATTTATAAATTGTAGGCAAATTAGAAGAATGAATAATTTTATTATCATCTATGTATTGATAAGAAGTCTGATTTTCGCCAACAGAAACAACGCCTTTAAAATCACTTACATTTATATCTCTATTTTCTCCGGTGTAATAACTTGAAGTCTTAACATCTATATGAATAAAAGCATTACATGTTTCAAAAAGTAAATCTGATCCAATAGGTGTTGAATTTGGTATCCCGAGTTGATTTAAGAGCCAGTAATAAATTCTTTCTGCCCCTCTATCTATATCGCAGAATTTTTTCTTAAATGCCTCAATCCAGTCTGATTTTATTTCATCCTTAGAATTTAATGCTCTTATCATTTTATCTTTATCCTGTAAAAGCATAAATTCAATTTGATCTAAATAATATTTTTCCCAAAATTCAATTTCTTTATTTTTCTTTTCCATATTTAAATTATACCAAAACAATTGTAAATAGTAAAGTCTTTTTAAAACTCATATCCTACCCCAGTAGATATGGAGTTATTAAAATTTATAAATACAAAAAGAGAATAAATATCCATATATAAATCTAAAAAATTATTGTATGAGAATATTATATACCATTTATTCTTAAAATAAAAAGAAAATTCGAATTTTAAATTATTATAAAAATTATTAATAGCAAAAAATGTATAATATTCCTCTTTTTTATATTGAAATATAAATGAAGGGCAAACAGCAAAGTAATTTGATAATGAAATTCTGTATTTACTAAAAATTCCATTTACACCTATAACAAATAATGGTATCAAACCATATTTGAATTCTGACTGCCAGTAATTTAAACCAGAAGAATATCGATTATATTTAATTTTTGAAACAATTCCACTTCCGGTAAAAAAATAAAAATATTGACATAACTTGAAATTAAAAAGAATAGTATAATACAAAGGAAATTCTAAATTAATGGTTTTATCTGTATAATAAAAAAAACCATTCTTTAAATATATTGAAAATAGATTTAAAAATGAATGAATCTCATGAATCAATGAAAAATCTTTAAATTTTTGTTCAAATATAAATTTAAACATAAAAACAGGGGATATCTGTGAAAGAGCAATTACTATGTGAGCCTCTTCATAATAATTAATTCCTACTGATGCCTCTATTTTTTTATCAGTTGGATAAACACAATTTAATATAACTAAAAAAAATATAATAAAAATAAATCGTTTCATTTTAAGTTAAGATCCTTTTTGAGCAGAGTCTTTCTTTTGTATCTTTTAAAATATTAAAATATAGAGATGTCCCCCCTTTATCAGGATGATATTTTTTAGAAAGAAGTCTGAATTGCTTTATAATAACTTGATAAGTATACTTTTCATTATAAATTTCAAGAATGAAAAGATCTATTTTATTTTTTATTGTTAAATCTATTTTACAATTATATTTGTTAGATAATTCATCAAGAAATTTATTAAATAGAATAGCCCATTGTATATTGCTGTATCTTAAATATTCGTTTGCCTTCCTTTTACTTGTAGGATATATTATTTTAGTCCATAAAGGAGTCTTATTCAATTTATTAATTTTTTTTTCATAAGAATTTAGCATTTTAATCATGTTTTTTGTTTCAGTAGGAAGTTTTATCATTTTTTCATAAATGTATTTTTCTTTCTCTTTTTTACTCTGTTTTTGTGATAAGATATACTCTCTTTTTAATTTTAGAAATAAAGGAAAAAAGGAATTTTTTGGCAAATTAAATCTTTTATAAAAAAAGTTAAGGTTTTCTGGGAGAATTTTTGCCTTATTTAATAAATTAAAACAATAATTTGATATTTTTAGTTTTTTTAATTCATTAGAAAAATTATAAATATTTACAATCTCAATGAATAATTGATTTTTCTTTATCTTTTTGGGTTGTTTTTTTAATAATTGTAAAAGAGTTTTCATTAAGAAATTTATACTAAAATCTAAATATTTTGTCAAAAATATTCTGGATTAGGAAACAATCGGGAGTGATTTTATTTTTATATAGATAAAAAGATAGATTTATCCCATGGTCAATTTTGTTTGAGAAAAGAGTGTAATAGAATAATTTATTTTTTTTGTTATAATTTGAAGTATTTTTTTTAATAATATGTCTCAAAGCCAACAACCTGATAGCAATCATTATAGATTGCTTTGTAAAATGGGGTGGTATTGCCTTCAAAGTGGGATAATTCTCTACTCTTTTCCCACTTTTTTATCTTTGTTAGTCTTAAAAATAACCTTAATGTTATTATACTACACCTCATC
>Ga0209409_1001137_pt1 | contig 23926 bp, 20 predicted proteins | sample AD_JPNMR1_MetaG_FD_184424 | JGI IMG/M metagenome (GOLD analysis project Ga0209409, IMG submission 184424) | Active sludge microbial communities of municipal wastewater-treating anaerobic digesters from Japan - AD_JPNMR1_MetaG (SPAdes) (version 2) | ecosystem: Engineered > Bioreactor > Anaerobic...
TGAACGGCTCGCCGTCATGCCATCTAACACTCGGATTCAGATTGAAGATATACGCGTTCTCGTCCTTCAGATACTCCCAGCTCTCCGCAAGCGCCGGAACAAAGCCGTTCTGGTCCTTCCAGACCAGAGGTTTCATGCTCTTCCTAGAACTGGGGCGTTGGTGCATAGGAGAGGAGGCGGGTGCTTGCATCCCCCGCTGCAAGCACCGCATGGCATCGATCGCTGCTATCAACTGCTGCCTGCAGGTAAAGATGACGTCTCGCGGGCGTCATCAGACGATTGTCTTAATAAGTAATAAAGTTTTCTATTATAGTATTACGAAAGATTGTATCGTGTGAGACCTTTGTGTCTCGTCTAGAATAATGAACCCCTCGTCATCAGTACCAGTACCCTTTCTGAGGTGCGATCTCAATCATTGCACTTGATGCCCTCTATCTCTCTGTCATGCCATCGTCTGGGCAATCCTCGTTTCAACAGGACGAAGATCCTGCTGGAGCCAGATGGGCTAGTTCCCACGCGATGCGATATAAATAGTATACTCCTGATGGTGGCAGTATCCGGAAATTTGACTGGACTACTACAGCATGCCGGTTGCATGCTCTGCGAAAACTTTTCTCACGGCGCACTCGATCTCTGCGTCGCCTGCTCTGCTGAACACGCCCGCTGGGCAAGGGCCACCGCATAGCCAAAGGTATTGGCATCTCATGCATCTATGTGGTGTTTCTATGGATCTTCTGGCATCTTGCAGTCTCTCCGAAACAGTATCCCAAAAATACGGTTCCAGTATATTGCCGAGATGGAAATCCGGATGGTACAGAGATGCACATGGATACGCATCACCATTTGGACAAACCATCAGCGATTGGCATGCATCGAAATAGCACCGGTATCGGCGGCGCCCTCCGGCATCTAAGAGGTACCTCATCCGCTCAATTTCCCTGAACTCGACAGGGTTCCCGCCAACTTCATCCAGATGCTCTGCATGTTTGATCGCTCTACGCAGATATTCGGCTGTAAGGCGCGGGTTTGGCATCATGTCATACCTGCCGCGCCCAATCGGTCTTAGTGGATCCAGAGAAATGCCGGCCACGTTGCCCAGGTAGCTCACCAGGTCGACCAGCGAAGATAGACCTGCAACACTTGTGCTGGAAAGAACAGACGTCAGCCCAACCCGAATGCCCGCATCGCGAAGGGTTCTTATTCCATTTATGGCCGAGAGGGTAGAGCCACGCCCATCTGCAAAAGGGCGAAGACTGTCGTTTATGGCTGGAACCCCATCAATGCTTACACCGACACCGATAGAGAGGTCTCTGAGTCTGCTGGCAATAGCCGGTGTGATGAGAGTTGCATTGGTTTGAATCTGAATGCTCACATCAGCCCCGAGATCTCGGGTATAGCAGGCGATCTTCTCAATCAGATCAAAATTGAGCAGCGGCTCGCCGCCTGCAAGCTGTATCTTGAACCGATCTGTCTCTTCTGCGATATGATCTATGGCATGCTTTGCAATATCCCATTCCATGTAGGCATCCTCATCACCGCCGTTCGCGTAGCAGTACACACAACGGAGGTTGCAGTCGGTGGTTACCCAGAGGATAAGAGTTCTGAGGTGCACATCTTTTGCATCCATACCAATCTGGAGCAGACCTTTCGCTCATTCTGATTAACAGCAAACATCACTCTTCGAGCAACCCCTCTACATCCAGATATATGCTGCGCAGCTCCTCGCGCGTCTTCTCTGTTGCTCTCCACATACCCCTCTCGATCGCCTCCAGCAGCCGCTCGACAATGTTCTGTAGGGCATGTGGATTAACTTTCTTCAACCAATCCTGCATCTCCTTATCGAGCGCGTATCTGTTTGCAAGCTCCTCATACATCCAGTCCTCGATAACCTCAGCGGTTGCATCCCAGCCGAAAACCACATCCATTGTCCTGGACAGATCGCCTGCACCCTTGTAACCATGCCGTTTCATGCTCTCCATCCATTTGGGGTTCAGTATCCGCGCCCGGAGGATGTGCATCGTTTCTTCAGATATGCTTTTTATCTTCACACGTTCCGGGTCCGAGCCGTCTCCACAGTAAGATCGCGGTTTTTTCCCCCTGATGCTCCTCACAGCTGCGATCATGCCACCATGGAATGAGTAGAAGTCATCGCTGTCCAGCATATCATACTCTCTTGTATCTTCGTTCTTGACAGTCAGCTCCACTCTGCCGAGACATCTCTTAAAAGTCTCAGGCACCGTCTCACCATATATTTGCCTGGTATACGCATAACCTCCCCAGGTGATATAGATCTCAGCCAAGTCCTTTACGTCTCTCCAGTTTTTGGAGTCCACAGCCTCACACACACCGGCACCATACGCACCTGGCCTGCAGCCGAAAATGCGGTAGCTCGCCACCCTTCTTGCCAGCTCAGGATCGGCGCCATCATCCGTTTTCTTCTTTGCATCCTCTGCCACATGTTTGGCCAGGTAGTTCACATCGTGCGGTTCGTCGAGGCTGGCCACCATCTCAACCGCTTTGTCGATCAAGTGAACTATGTTTGCGAAAGCGTCTCGAAACAGACCGCTTATGCGTATCACCACGTCTATGCGTGGACGTTGTAGCTCTTCGAGCGGTATTATCTCAAGTCTCTGTATCCTTCCGTTTCTTTCATCCCACACCGGCCTTACGCCCATAAGATACAGGGCCTCTGCGATATCATCCCCCCTGGTACGCATCGTGCTGCTCCCCCAGATCACCATGCCGATCGTCTCAGGATAGCGCCCCTCGTCATGGATGTAACGCATCAGCAAGGCATCTGCATGTGCAACCCCCACCTTCCAGGCTGCTGGGGTAGGTATTGCCAGAGGATCTACTGAATAGAAGTTCCTCCCCGTCGGAAGTATATCAGCCATACCACGGGTTGGAGCCCCTGATGGGCCGGGAGGCACATAATATCCCTCAGACGCAGACAACAGGTTTATCAGCTCGTACTTTGTCAACGCTATATTTTGGGCGAGCTTTATTATATACACCAATACCGACTCTATCCTGGCATCTCTTGTTCCCAGAATCTCGTCCTCTACTTTGAAGATACACTCAGGATCAAAGCCATTCTCACGAAGTCCGGCTACCAGGCGGAGGGAGACCTCGTCGATCTCCTCGAGTATCTGTCCACCTGTCTTCATGCCGAAATGTCTTCCTCTGCCGGCTAGGAGCTGGTTATAATCATAACCGTTGATTGCAGCGAGCGTCTCTCTCAGTGATGGCACAGCACCGTTTTGAAGCCTTGTGAGTGATACCAGGAACTCATCCAGACGCCCCTCCTCTGGGGGCTCTCCGAGAACATGGAGACCATCCCTTATCTGTGTATCTGCGATCTCGTATAGGTACTCATGCAGCCTCTCCAGTAGACGATCAAAATCAGATAACGCGGTCTTCTCATCGATATCAAGGTCGCGGTCCAGCTTGGCCTGTATGATCTTGCCCCATATGGTACTCTTCAATCCCTCCAGCTTTTCAGGGTCCTCTGATGCAGCCTGATAGTAGTCACGCACCATCACCTCAAGCTCGGCAAGATTATCATATAGGTCCGCCTTGTGCATCACTGGGACCAGGTGGTCTATGATACAGCAGTAGCTTCTTCTCTTTGCTTGAGTCCCCTCTCCGGGGTTGTTGATGATGTACGGGTATATATTCGGCAGATCGGATATTGCTATGTCAGGGAAACACGAATCTGATAGACCGACAGATTTCCCAGGAAGCCATTCCAGCGAGCCGTGTTTTCCTATATGCATTATCAGGTCAGCCCCGAAGACGTCACCTATCCATCTATAGTATGCATAGTAATGGTGCGGTACTGGAAGATCCGGGCTGTGGTAGATCGCAGCCGCGTTCTCCAAAAATCCGCGTGGCGGCTGGATACCTATGAAGATATTGCCGTTTATGACTCCAGGTATCAGGATGCTGCCTCTGTGTACAAAGAGTTCTCCAGGAGGCTCCCCCCACGATTTGACCATTCTTCTCCGGACATCTTCTGGGAGCTCCTCGAACCATCTCATGTACTGTTTTATTGATATGCTCGCTACCGCCCGCCGGGCCATATCGTCCGGGCTTCTCAGCCGGTTATCGTTGGTGAAATGCCTTTTTATATCGCGTATCAGAGCATCTCCGCTCTCTGGAATCGTATCTATTTGGTATCCTGCATCCTTCAGCATACGGATGATATTCAAAACGGATGCTGGTGTGTCCAGGCCGAATGCTGTGCCGATCCGATCGTCGCGGGGAGGGTAGTTGTGGAGGATTATTGCGACCCGCTTGTCCCTGTTTGGTTTGTGTCTCAGCTTGGCCCAGTTCAGGCTTAGCCGAACGAGCTTCTGGATCCTCTCCGGAATCGGCTCAAGCCGGATTACTGAAGCCCCTGTTAGAGAATCTCTCTCGGTTCTCTCTTTAGCAGCTACAGGCACTGTGATCAGGTCGCCATCAAACTCCGGCATTGCAACACTTAATGTCACATCCATCGGGGTCAGGCCGTGTGGAGAGCTTTGCCATCCCTCCAGAGAATTGTATGTCAGTATCGCCTTTATTATGGGCACACCACATCTGCTCAGCACCGATGATCCATCTGCGCAGCTCGTGGATCTCATAGATAGCGAGAACATCAGGGGGTTGATCAGAACGTCTATTATCGGCCTGCCATCACGCATAAAGTAGTTCTCGATAACCCATTCTGCACCTTTCGTTCCCAGATCCTCATCCCTGAGGGAGTACATGAATACAGGGATTACGTTTGCATCTGCTTGTTCGCACTCTTTAATCAGTTCATCTATGAATGCAGTGTTTCCTGCCTGCCAGAAGCTGTGGTAAAACCAGATGCCAACTGTGAGCCTGCCGTTTTTGTATTTCCTCTCCATGTATTCGTCCAGAGTGGGGACATGATCAAATTCCGGATGGTATATCCCCTCCCACACAGGCAATTTTGGATTCTGGACCTCGTACCCCGCACCGGCAAACCTGTTGGCCAGAAAGAGAATGAGGTTTCTAAAGTTATCTCTTCCCCCGTAACTTATGTACTGGGATATAGTTTTATAGACATCATCCTCAACCGTGGAGATGCGCATGAGTTCTGTGTCACGCTCAGCAGATCCGGAATGCGCGGAGATCGGGACCCCTCTCTCGGAGAGTCGTTTAACCAGCTCATCAAAAGAGGAGAGGCTATTCTTTCCTCCCATCAGGCTGAATATGACCACGTGTGAGCTGAACGCGAAATCGACCAGCTCATCAAATGCTTTTGAATCTGAGATGTCCTCTCCAGACCTCAGGCATATCTCAGCCACTTCGCCCTCTTTATCGTGAATCTCGCTGAGAGCGGTGACGAGTGGCACGACATCCTTGGATTGCTGTGTTGTTATGTAAGCAATTCGGACCTTCTCCATACAGAACCCCTTTTCACAAATCGGTTCTCATAGATCTGCCATTCTGCAGAGTCGGGGGCAACACACGAACCATATCCATCGAACTCTCTGAACTGCATGATGGATCCTCAATTATTAACAAAGTTTGGAGGCTATCCCGGTATTTCGGGATAAACAAATATCCTGTCGTCTGGGTAGTCTAAACCTGTAACCCTCTGGTACTCATTCCATACCTCAGTGGGGTCCAGATCCGCATCTGGATGCAGCAGCTTAGCCATGTAGGACAGACCCAATATATTCTCCAGCCCGGAGAGTATCATCGAATGGCAGAGGTATACCCTATGCGCATTCACCGCACCAACACTAGTCGCGCCCGGTCGATCTAGAATTTCGTTGAGCTTCTGCTCCAGCTTTACGGTATCTCCGCTCGGCGCCGGCTTCCAGCCAAGAGAATCTGCTGAATACCATACCAGAATCACGTCAGGGTTTTGTGATACAACCCACTCCCACGATACCTTGGGGAATACATCTTTTAGCGGTTCTGCGATGGTATTTCCGCCAGCCAATTTTAAAAGCGTGCCAGCTCCCGAATCCGGCCCGAATGCTGTAAGCTCACCCAGCCCTTTTGAGGCTCCGGATTCGATATACACTCTCGGCTTTGGCTGTCCCTCCACGGCGGATTTTATCAGCTCTATCTGCTTCTGTCTCCACTCGTTGATCTCTCTCGCCTTCTCCTCCTTACCCAGAATAACCCCGAGCTTGTACAGCGAATCTGTAATGTTCTCTGGATTCGTGAAGTCTAGCGCCACCAGGGTGATGTTCTTAAATGGTGCAAACCCCTTCTCAAATGTGTCAATGGAGAACGACATACCTTTGTAATAGTAGCAGAGGACTACGATATCTGGGACTATCGTGTCCCCTCTCTTCGCTATCTCGCCAACCAGCTCGTAATCGAACGACTTCCATGTTCCGACCACCTGCTTATCTTTAAGTGAGGGATACAGCTCTGGGTTCTTTGGTATAAAATCCGCAACCCCAACCACCTTATCAGCAGCACCCAGCGCCATAACAGCCCTGGCTGCACCACCATTCTGCACGATTATCCTCTCAACAGGCATCTTGATCTCAATTTCACGTCCGGATGAGTCTGTTATCTTTTTGGGATAAACGTCATCTCCAGGAGCAGTCGAGACCAGAACGCATACCAGAAGAGCGGCCATCAGAACCGCCTTTGTATTCATTCCATCCCTCCATTCAATAATATTTTATCTGCATACAACAAACTTTAACTAAAGATTGTTTAACCTAAAACAAATTTATCTTAATAAAGGTTGTGGTGCAACCGTGCATCCAACAGAGTTCAAAACTCTGTAATCGCTCAGCTACTCGCTCAATCTCCTGAGCGCCACTCCGCCAAGAATGAGAAACGCAGACATGAAGAGGATTATTGCAATGAATGATCCCCACGGCATCGGCTGGCTGAGTGCCGCGGCTCTGAGACAGGCACTTGAGTGCGTCAATGGGAGGATATAGAGCGCGAGCCTGAGCCAATCCGGCACCTGTGAAAGCGAGAAGAATGTGCCGCCGAGGAACGTCATCGGAATCAGTATCAGGCTGCTGAACGTGGCCATGTCCTCGTGAGATTTAGCAAGCAGAGCCGCAAGCACCCCCATGGATGCGAATGTCATGCATGTCATCAGGAGAACGACAAAGAATAACGGCTCGATGCGCATCGATGGTGCTATTGTCAGAGCGAGCATTACGAACACGGAGGAGCTTATCAGCCCTCTGATCATTCCTATCATTGACCGCCCGATAAGCAGCGAGATGTCAGATACAGGCGCCATCAGCGACTCGTCGAAACTTCTGAAATATAGGCGATCGACGTTGAGCCTTATGCCAGCTCCATTGAAGCTGGTGTTCATGGCCGTGAGAGCGATTATGCCGGGGATGACGAACTCCAGGTAGCTCATACCGTTGATGCTGATACCTCTGCCCAGCCCCCAGCCGAACGCCATCAGGTACAGCAAAGGGCTCATCAGTGTTGTTATGAGATACCTGGACCATCTCCGTTTCAGCGTCACGAGATCCGACCAGAGTATGCTGTAAATATCTGAGATCACCAGGGTTGGATTCAAGAATCACACACCTTCTCGCCGGTCAGCTCTATAAACACATCCTCGAGATTGGATTCCCTCAGCACTACCTTTGTCCTGTCAGGAAGTGACCTCACATACTCAGCTGCCTCATCTCTATCCGGGAAGTACCTGTACTGGGTGCCGTTAGAGTTGTTATGGACCTCAACCGTCACCATCCCCGTCATCCGGCGCAGCTCGAGCGGCGTTCCGAGGGCTATAAGTCTGCCGTGGTGGATTATCCCGACCCTGTTGCACAATGCTTCTGCCTCCTCTATGTAGTGTGTCGTCAGGAATACGGTGGCACCATCAGAGTTGATCCTGCGAATCAGATCCCAGACGCGCCGGCGTGTCTGTACATCGAGCCCGACGGTGGGCTCATCCAGTATCAGCAACCTCGGTCTGTGCAGCAGCGCTCTGGCAATCATCGCCCGCCGTTTCATTCCACCAGAGACATCGTCTATCAGGTAGTGTGCATGGTCCCTGAGTCCCACATACTCCAGGAGCTCAGCTATGCGCTTACGTCTTTCAGACCGGGGAATGTGATGGAGCCTCGCATGGAGCTCGAGGTTCTCCTCGATTGTCAGATCCCTGTTCAGGCTCATGTGCTGTTGCACAACACCGAACTCGGCCTTGACGCGCGAAGGATACCTGACAGCATCTATGCCGTTTATGAGAACGCTCCCAGAGCTTGGCTTTGTCAGAGTCGTGATGATTTTAATGGTCGTGGTCTTGCCTGCGCCATTCGGGCCCAGAAATCCGAACAGCTCCCCTCGGGCAACATGGAGGTTCAGATCGTTGACCACACGCCGTCCTGAATACTCTTTTGTCAGTGCGTTAATCGAGATCATTTTTGGTATTTATATAAATATTCCAGATAATCGATACCTTTTCGCACGCCGTGTGTTATAATTTAGCATGTCCATTGGGTTCAGCCCCCTCATATCTCTGGATAAACGAATATTCTATTCTTGGGGTATTCAACTCCAAGCATCTGTAGATACTCCCTGTAAACACTCTCTGGATCCAGACCGATCTCAGGATGCAGCATCTTCGCCATGTATGCGAGGCCCACCACATCATCAAGGCCGGCAGTTATCTCCCAGTTCATCAAATACACCCTGTTGTTTTTAACGGCGTTGATGCTCTCTGAGCCAGGTCGGCTTATGATCTCATTTAAGATGTTTTCAAGCTTCACGCTGTCACTTGATGGCGGTCTCTCCCATCCGAAGGGGTATGGTGTTCTATCGGTGTATGAGACCTTTTTTATTATGATGTCCGGATTTCTAGATACAACCCACTCCCAGTCAACGACTGGATAGGCTTCCTTGAGATCGCCCGCGATGTTGTGACCGCGTGCAATTGAGATTAGCTGATCAACTCCCGATCCCGGGCCATGGGTGGTGTAAAATCCTCCCTTCGATGTGGATTCGGCATACACCTTTGGGACGGCCTTGTCCTTTACAGCATACTCCACCTCATCCGTCACCTTCTCGTACCACTCAACGTATTTTCTGGCCTCTTCTTCTCTATCCAGGATCCGGCCAAGGGTAAGAATTTCTGACCTCATCGTTTCCGGCTTGTACAGGTCGAGACCAACGACTTTGATGTTAAAGGGAGTAAGTTTCTTAGCAGCCTCCTCCGTTCCGTATGGCTTTCCTGGAGAGGTGTATGTGATTACAAGGATGTTAGGGACAATGGTGTCACCCTTTTTGGCTATCTCCGCTATCATCTCGTAGTCCGGCTCTTTCCATGTTCCCACTAGCTGCGCATTCTTAAGCTGTGGGAAATAATACTCCTTGTTCTTGACAGTGTCGGAGACCCCAACTATCTTATCCGTACATCCGAGTATTGCCACAGCCTCAGCAGCATCTGAATTGAGAACGACGATCCTCTCTACAGGAACGTCTATGGTTACATTTCTTCCCAGTGAATCTGTGATCGTCATCGGATACTTTGAGGAATCCTCTGCAGCACAAAGGAGGACAGATGATATCAAAACTGAGATTAACAGTAATTTTCTCATGATCCGATCCCACCTCTATTTGAGGATACAGTTTTGTAGTTCATTAACCCTTATTAATAAGTATTTTGTTTTTAGTAATCCGATCATATCAATTTGGTGACCTGCCCGAAGAAGCAGGAGTCATCTATGCGTTCGTTTCGACTTCATCGAAACCCTTCGACGTAATCGATGGCGTTACAAATGAATGGATGTTTTCAGCAACCATGCTACACACATAAGAGTAAAAAATAATCACAAAAGTCTTGTTTAGAAATATTTATTAACATGAAATGAACAAACATAGCTAAATGATTAATACAAATTATGAAATGATAAAAAATAATATCAAGAAAAAATGGGATGAATCATCGCAATATTATGATGAGTTTCATGGGCATGGTATAAAAAGTGAAGAGGAGCGCATTGCATGGACGCAAACTCTGGAGCAGGTGCTTAGCCGGGTGGAGTTCGAGAGCGACAAGGTACTGGACGTAGGGTGTGGAACTGGAGAGATGAGTTTGCTTTTGGCTGAGATGGGCTACCACGTAACCGGCATAGATCTTTCTTACGAGATGCTTGCTATAGCTAGATCCAAAGCTAATGCTCGTAACCTGGAAGTCGTTTTCGAACTGGGTGATGCAGAATCACTACAATTTGAAGATGAGACCTTTGATGTAGTCATAAACCGTCATCTTCTCTGGACCCTTCCATATTTTAAAAAAGCTTTGTTGGAATGGAAGAGAGTTATCAGAAAGGGTGGGCTGGTCATAATTATAGATGCTCTCTGGAAGAGCGATTCTTGGGATGGTAAGATTCGACAGCTACTAAGTGATCTTTGCATATTGGTATTTGAGCGGAGGAATCCTAGAAAAGGCTGGTATCCAGCATACATCAACTCAGCTCTTCCTCACCCACATGGTGTGAGTGCCACTATTGCTCAATCTTACCTGGAAGAAGCCGGCTATAGAGATATTGAACTGAGGTATCTGGAGGATATTAGGGATATACAGAGGAGGCACATGCCGATACAGTATAAAATTAATTATAATATAGATTATTATTTATTAAGCGGTCTTAAATAACTTAAAAGGGGGAAGTATATGAGAGTCAGAACGTTAGAGAGCTGCCTAACGATTTGCCTGATAATCATGGCATCTCTTTCAATGGTACAGGCAGAACAGACTGGAAATACTATAAAAATAGCATTGGGAAAAGAACCAGACACTTTAAACCCGATATTCAATACAGGGCATGGAGATTTTTATGACATAATAAAGATCTTCAGTGGATTGGTGAAGTCCGATGAGAGCTTGCAGATGGCACCGGATTTAGCTGAATCTTGGGAGATCTCACCTGATGGCAAAGTTTATACTTTCAAGCTAAGGGATGGCGTGAAATGGCATGATGGTGTCAACTTTTCTGTGGAAGATGTTGTTTTTACCTACAATCTTCTGCGGGAGGGTAAGTGGACTTCGGTGTTCCCGGTATCTTCAGAGTACAAAATTATAGAGGACATATCTGTGGAAGATAAAAATAAAGTCAGGTTCACACTCAGCGAGGGATTAGTACCCTTCCAGGAGAGATTCGCCCTTCCTATACTTCCAAAACACCTACTTGAGGGTCAGGACTTGACCAAGACTGATTTTTGGCAGCATCCTGTTGGGACAGGTCCGTACGTTTTCGATCAGTGGAAGAGGGGAGAAGAGATTACACTGAAGCGCAACCAAGACTATTTTGGTGATACTCCCCAATCGGATGCTGTGAAGTATGTATTCGTCCCAGATGAGGCGGCCAGGATAAGCTTGCTCCTAAGTGGTGAAGTGGACGCCATAAAAATTGATCCCAGGAGCATGGATAGCATTGAAGGTCGAAACGGAATTAAAATCTATTCAGTACCATCAGCCAACTGGTATGCTATAAATCTCCCTAACAATATGTGGCCTTTCGATAGCAAAAAGGTAAGACAGGCAATTGCGAGAGCTATCAACAAGCAGCAGATCTTGGAAACGATTTTCAATGGCCAGGGAGAAATAGCCTATGGCCCGTTCCGGTCAGCAGACTGGGTTTACAATCCGAAGATAGCCTTCAAGTACGACCCTGAGTTGTCAAAACGAATGCTAGCGGAGGAGGGGTTTTCTGACGTAGATGGTGATCGAATTCTAGAGAAGGATGGCAAGGATTTCGAGTTCGAGCTGATATATCCATCTACCAACCCTGAGCGCAAGGATATCGCCATAGCTGTAAAGTCTGATCTGGCAAACATAGGCATAAAAGTCGAACCTGTGGGGAAAAGCTGGGATGAGATATCCCCAGAGTTGTACCGCAGCAATCCTATAGTAGCTGCATTTGGATCCCCCTTCGATCCAGATGACAATAACTACCAGCTCTGGAGCAGCAAATATATCGGGGTTGGTTGGTGGAATCCTGCATCCTACTCAAATGAGACGGTTGACGAACTTCTGGAGAGAGGCAGGACGACTTTCGATCGCGAGAAGCGGAAGGTTATATATGGAGAAATTCAGGAGATAATTTCTGATGACCAACCTCTGGCATTCATAGTGTTCTGCAACTATGTCTACGCTGTCAATGACAGGATCGCCGGCATCAAGCCGCGCAACGCTCCTCATGGAGAAGGTACTAACGGCGGCATAACTGGCGAGTTGTGGTGGAATGTAGAAGAGTGGCAGAAGGAGTGACTTACAAAGTGGATCATGGACTTGCTCAATACGCCTTGAGGAGGGTGATTCAGATCCCTCCCCTTCTTTTGGGGATCTCCATTTTGTCTTTTGCGATATTTTATTTATCACCAGTAGATCCTGTAATTGCATATCTTGGACTGACCACTGTACAGAAGATGTCCCCTGAGGACCTGGCAAAGGTTGAAGAGCAGTTGGGTTTAGGCCAACCGGTGCATATAAGGTATATGCTCTGGCTGGAAAAGATCGTCCATGGAGATTGGGGGTACTCTCACATAAAGAAACGTCCTGTTCTTGAAGCCATTCTGGAGAGATTCCCGGCCACAATTCTGCTTACAATTACCGGATATGGTCTGAGTGCAATTATAAGCATATTTCTGGGGCTTATATCTGCCAGTAAGGCCGGATCAAAGCTTGATAGAGTTTTGAACGGCATAAACTATTTGATCTACTCAATACCCACATTTCTGGTAGCTTTGATGGCAATGTTTTTGTTCTCTCTATGGCTGGGATGGATGCCATCCTCCCGTATGGTCTCGGTGGACACGCCCACCACCACCTGGCCACTGATTCTGGATGTAGCTCGCCATCTGATTCTTCCGGCCACAGTACTGGCTTTGAGCCATATGGCGGTTTTTTACGCATATATCCGATCCAGTGTGCTAGAGGCCCTCAAGGAAAATTATATATTAACCGCTCGGGCAAAAGGCTTAGAGGAGAGGTCGGTGATCATAAGACACGCCTTTCGCAATGCTCTCCTGCCCTTCATAACACAGGTTGGAATATTGATACCGTTTCTGATCGGTGGCAGCGTTGTGGTGGAGAGCGTCTTTGCTTGGCCTGGTATTGGGCTGCTCGCCTACGAAGCCGCGCTAAGAGCAGACTACATGCTTCTGATGGGGCTCACACTTTTTTCAAGCGTTCTGGTGATATTTGGAAATCTAGCTGCGGATATCGCTTATGCGATAGTGGATCCAAGGATCAAATATTCATGACTTGAAGATCAATAAATACCGCCTGAATATCACGCGCCCAACCGTGGGAAGGTAAATGATGAAGATGAAAAAGGTAAATTCGAATACATCAGAACATGATCTCAAAAGAATACCAAATCCGTATGAGACATATATCTCTCCGGGATTTGTGATCGTGGTTGCTCTAATGCTGCTGGCTTTGTTCGCACCGTGCTTCACTTTTTACGATCCTGTTAGGGCCAGCCTGAACGAAGCCATGCAGCCTCCATCAATAAATCATCCATTCGGCACAGATTATCTAGGTAGAGATCTGTTATCTCGTCTGATCTATGGCACCAGAGTGTCTTTGATGGTAGGCATTAGTGCTGCCTTCATAGCCGTTGGGCTGGGGGCAATCGTCGGGTTAGTGGCAGGTTTCTATGGAGGGAAGGTGGACTCTGTGCTAATGCGACTGGTAGATACGATATACTCTCCTCCGGAGACCATTTTGCTCATGGTATTGGTGACCATGTTCCCCAGAAGTTTCTGGACAATAATTATAGCCATAGGTTTGACGCACTGGATGAGCCCCGCTCGTCTGATACGAAGCGAAACACTTTCTATCCGAAACAGAAACTTTGTAGAATCTGCGGTATCTCTCGGAGCGAGCGATTGGTACATACTGATCAGGCATATAGCGCCCAATCTGCTGCACCTCCTCGTAGTGTCCGTCACACTTATGACTGCCCATGCCGTACTCACAGAGTCTTTTCTGAGCTTTCTTGGACTGGGGATTCCACCACATCTCCCAAGCTGGGGGAATATGCTGAACGAAGCGCAACGAGATGTCATGCGAGGCGTTTGGTGGACAACATTGTTTCCCAGCATTATGATAATAACAACTGTCCTCTCCATAAACATTCTAGGGGAGGATCTAAAGAGAAGGCTGACACCACCAATGGAAGCAACGCCCGAATTTTAATAGTATTAAAATATATGTTACGCCTCAACATAAATGAACTTTACGTGCCTTTATTCCTAAGCCCCAATCGTTTGAGCAGTGAAATGCTAAAAATAAGGTTGCCATTGCAGGTTTAACCTAAAATTTAGCGCGGCCTAATAAGTATATCGGCTTCATATGATATGAAATGTGAGCTTAGGTTCCCTCAACCATAACTTTTTGATGGCCATCATGCCTACTCCCTGGAATATCAGCAAAATCAGCGCGCTCGTGAATCCCCACAATTCTGCCTCTATCCATTACTGCGATCCTGTCACACATGTGTTTGAGTATATCTATATCATGAGAGATGAAGAGCATTGTTGTGCCATGTTCAATTTTCACTTGCTTTATGAGGTTTAGGATCTGAGCCTGAACTGAGACATCCAGAGACGCAGTGGGTTCATCCGCCACTACGAAGTCTGGGTTTACAGCGAGAATTCTGGCCAGGACGACCCGCTGATTCTGGCCTCCGCTGAGCTGATAGGGATACCGGTTCAAGTGCTCTGGGTTTAACCCCACAATATCAATCAGCTCCAGGACCCGTTCTCTGATCTGCTCTCTTGAGAGCCTTCCGTTCAACCCCAGCTTCATGGGTTCAGCTATGCTTTCACCTATCTTCATCCTCGGGTTCAGGGACGATTCAGGATCTTGAAATATCATCTGCATCCGCGGTCTGACCCTGCGCAGCTCCCTCCGGTTGAGTGCAGTGATGTCGATCCCGTCAAACAGAATTCTGCCCTCGGTTGGCTCGATGAGCCTGAGCAACAGTCTGCCAAGCGTGGTCTTTCCGCTACCGCTATCGCCCAGAAGGCCCAGTGTCTCTCCTCGCTCTATGTAAAACGAGACTCCATCAACTGCCTTCGTGTAATGTTTTTTTATGATGCCAGAAGAAAAGTACTTCTTGAGATCGATCGCCTCGATCATGTACATAAAATGCACCTCACTGCCCGTCCGTTACCAAGATCGATCATATCCGGGTGGACGTTCTTGCAGGCCTTTGTTGCCAGTCGGCATCGAGGATGGAATCTGCACCCCGATGGCAGATTTATCAATGAGGGGCTTGTGCCCGGTATCGCCCTCAAACCGTGACTGGGTAGCGAGTTTATAAGACCGCGCGTGTAGGGGTGCAAGGGATCGTCCATGATCTCATTACTTGGACCCCATTCCAACAGCTCACCCGCGTACATAACCGCAATCCTGTCGCAGATCGATCTTGCCACGCCTAGATCGTGGGTGATCATCAGCATCGATCTCCCTGTCGTAACGGTACGCATCAGCCCGAGTATCTGCAATTTTGTCTTCGAGTCCAAGCCCTTTGTCGGCTCATCGGCGATGATAAACGAGGGATTGCATGCCAGCGCCATAGTTATCAGAACACGCTCTCTCATCCCGCCGCTCAGCTCGTGGGGGTACTGGCGCGCTCTTCTCTCAGGATCTGGTATTCTCATCTCCCTGAGCATATTTACCGCCAGCTTCCAGGACTCTGGCTTGCTCATGCCGTGGTGAAGCTGGATGACCTCTGCGATCTGGTCTCCAACCCTCAAAACAGGGTTCAGGGATGTTGTGGGGTTCTGGGGTATCAGTGCTATCTCCTTCCCTCTCAACCGCCGCATGTCCCGAGCGCTGATCTCGAGCAGATCTCTCCCACGGTATAGAATACGACCACCAACTCTTGCCGATGGGTGCAGCAATCGAATAATCGACATGCCAAGCACAGTCTTCCCACATCCCGTCTCGCCTATCAGGCCCATTCGCTCTACATCATCTATACTGAGATGAACATGGTCGACAGCTCTAACAACACCATCGACTGTGGGGAATGATACCGTAAGATCCACCAGCTCCAGCAGACGCATGAAGATAATTTTATGTATTTAGTAATAAAGATTGCTATTACAATTTTACAATAAATTTTGTACAATATAAATATCTGACCCTAAAGTCGCGAGACCTTTATCTCTCCATGTTTCTGCTCTTCTAGGCCAAATCCGATCAGCACGAAGCTTAAAACAGCAAGCGAGATGCATAATCCTGGTGGCAGGTACCACCACCAGTAGCCGTTAATGAATCCACCACGAGAGAATGCGTAGTTAAGCATCATCCCCCAGCTCTTCTGTAGAGGATCACCAAGCCCCAAGAAGCTGAGCGAAGCCTCGGTGAGCGTGGCCCCAGCGACGGCTAATATGAACTTGGCAAGTATCACCTGGAATGTGTTGGGAAGGATGTGCCGGAAAATAATGTACACATCTCCCGCGCCCAGGGCACGTGCAGCCTCCACAAAAGGCATCTCACGCCATTGCATGCTCTACAAGTTGCTACACACATAAGAGCGTTCAGGGATTACCATAAACAAACGCGCCTCAAAAATCAATCAGCAATCCACTGCGAGGGGGTCTTAAAGCGTTCTTCTCTAATGCAATGCGACCTGTCGCGGGCGACTGGCTGTTTTTGGAGCGAGATCTTCACTTCCGATCATGTGCTCGGCAACTTGGAGGTTGTATGTGGTTGCTGAGGAAGGATTCATCTCTTAGGTACTCAGCAACTTGGTAATACAATCCGGTTACTGAATGCACTCATTTGCTCGCCAGGAGTGCATGGGGCATTGGAGATGGATGCCTCTTCCGGGGAGTCGTTAGATGGATAAGAGCGTTAGTGTATTGGATATATTCAGTGAGCTTGTATTCAGCGCCAGAGTCTCGCTTTTTGTGGGGTTCTTTGCGGCATTTGTCTCAGTGGTCATTGGGACTATCGTGGGCATGTTCTCTGGTTACATGCGTGGCATGACAGACGAGGCTTTCATGGGGCTAACCGACGTCATTCTGATCATCCCTGCGCTGCCTCTCATGAATATAATTGCAGCGCACACAAGTCCAAACATCTGGAATATCATAATTGTTATTGGTGCCCTCTGGTGGACCTCCACGATGCGCGTTGTTCGCTCCCGAGTACTTCAGCTTGGTTGGTGAAAACACCAATTCATTCGTCACGCCATCGACTACGTCGAAGGTTTTCGACGAAGTCGAAACGAACGCATAGCATGACCCCTGCTCCTTCTGACAAGTCATCAAATGGATAAGAGCGATCTTTACACTGAGTATGTTTACGAGTATATTCATACGATCGTTTCCTTCATCTTCAACCTTGGATCTATCTCAATTTCCAAGCTGTATCCCAACATGGCCAAGGCCATGGAGAGAAGCACCACCGCCAAACCCGGAGGTATCAGCCACCACCATAGACCCAGAGCAAAGCCTCCATTGGAGTAGGCTCGGCTTATCATCTGCCCCCAGTCTATCACAGATGGATCCCCCAGACCCAGAAACCCTAGGCCTACGCCCATCAGCATATACCTCTGCGCGGCATTGACGAACATCACCGTGGCTAGAGGAAAGACGCCAGGAAGGATATGCTTAGCCATGATATAGTGATCGCTTGCACCCATAGCCTTGACCCCATAAATGAACTCGGCTTTAACCAGGGATAAAACCTGAGAGCGAATTACTCTAATCCCCTCCGCCCCTCCAAGCAGGCCCATTATGCCTCCTATGATGAAGAGGCTTGGAGGAAGGAATGCTACCAGCACGATTATCAGCGGAAATCTAGGGATCGTCATCACAATGTCCACCATCCGGGTTACCATCTCGTCAGTCCGCCCTCCATAGTAGGCTGAGACGATTCCCAAAAGAAGCGCCGTGAGAACAGAAATAAGAGCACCCAGAAATCCCAGAAACAAAGTTGCTCTGGTTCCATACAAAAGACCGCTGAAAATGTCCTGACCCAGATCATTGGTGCCGAGCAGGTGGCTATTCCCAGGTCTCTCCAGGGGTCTTCCTGCCAGCTCCGATGGAGCATATGGTGTTATGTATGGACAGATAACTGTTTAGTCCCGAAACCTTTGACCTTATATAGTCGGCGTTTTGAGTGGTGTTTCAACATGGTTCATGCTCCATTCGATCGATGAATACTCTGAGGATGCAGGCGGGTGATAGTCTGGCCCAGAATGCATCCGATGGTGTTTGCAGATAGTGTTTTGAGTCGAGTGCCTCGTGGTACCGGACTGTGTTGTACCAGTTCACGAAATTGTCAAAATTCTCGAATCGATTTCGATTCTTTTCGTACGTATCGTTCCATTTCTCAAATTTGCCATTTGTCTGAGGATGTTGTATCCTTCCTTTTATATGCTTGATGCCGTTTTCTGAAAGAAATGTCTCGAACCTGCTTTCGATGTTTCCATTCTTGTCTTTCTTATTGGCATGGAACTGGCTGCCGTGGTCGGTTATGATCTGTTCTACCATGCGCACGTTTCCGTATTCAGCGATCAATCTCTGTACAAGCCCGATACTGTGATCAGCAGTCGCCTGGTCCGTCTCTATTCCAGCAAGTATAAACCTCGAACTGTCGTCCAGAAGAGCGCAGACCTTCTTGCCAGGAACTGCATCGCTGTCATGCCAATCGATATACACCGCTGTCAAACTGTGTTTTCGCTCGTACCTGATCCATGGCTTCCTCCGACGCTTCTTGTTCGGTGTCGGATGCGCCAGATCATGCTTCATGAGGACTCGATGTATCGCGTTGCGTGGAATATGGACCCCATACTTGAACTCGATTATCTGCTCAAGACGTCTTACACCCAAATTTTGCTCTTTGTGGACTTCGAGTATCAGATCCTCTAACTCAGGCTCGATCTCCTTCCTCGGCCGACCAAACTTATTTATCGATATCAGCTCCTTCGTTCTCAGATAATGCCTCCATACACGCTTAACTGTGGAGACGCTCACATTCATCTCAGCAGCTATCCTTTTGTTGCTCCTGTTCTTGATTTTCTCTCGAACTATATACCGAATCTTGCGCTCGTTCAGCTTTACTACCCTGTTACGATTTCTCACCTGGGATGGTTGGATATATAAAGTCAAGACTTTCGGGACTAAACAAAAAAACTCGTTGTAGTTGATCTTATATACTACACTCAGAAGTTATCGATCCACCTTTCTGGAATCTGCACGCACTGGCGCAATAGGTCGCAAACCCTGCGATACCACCCACCGTTGGGTTCAATGATCTGAATATACGACCCAAACAATAGTCGAGGACTGCGCCTCTCCCTCTCCAGACATGCATCTACAAAATATTATACATATACTTTAATTTTGGATCGAGGTTATCCTTTAGCCACTCGCCGAAGGCGTTGAAAGATAAAACGCAAATCGTTATGAACATTCCTGGAAAGATCATTATATGGGGTGCAGATCTAATGAAATATCGTCCATCATTCAGCATCGCCCCCCACTCTGGTGTAGGTGGTTGAACCCCAAGTCCAAGAAAACTCAGGCTCGCTGCCTCGAGAACGGCATAGCCTATTCCAAGTGTTGCCATAACAAGTACATGTGGGGTTATTATAGCGATTATGTGATGCCGAAAGATGTAAAGCTCGGATGCGCCCAAGCACCTAGCAGCAACTATAAACTCTTTGTCTTTCATTGATATAACCAAACCTCTAACCAACCTTGCGTATGCGGTCCACTCGATCGCAGATATGGCTAACACTATGTTTAAAAGCCCTGTTCCCATGAATCCTATAATAGCTAATGCAAGAAACATACTTGGAATTGTTAGAAACGCATCGACTATACGCATGAGCATCTCGTCTAGAGTACCCCCAAAATATCCAGAGATGAATCCCACTATTGTTCCGATTGATGCAGATAACACAACTATCGATACACCTAGAAGAATGGATATCCTGGAACCGAAAACCACCCTGCTGAATATGCATCTCCCCATATGATCAGTACCCATTGGGTAGTCCCATGATGGGGGTTTCAATCTGTATTCGGTCTTCACATCATTGGGGTCATGAGGAGCGATTTGTTCTGAGAAAACCATCATAAAAATCATACCTATTATCAAAAAACTAGACAGGTATATCTTTTTATTTTGTTCCATATCTAATCCCTGGGTTGAGATAACAATAAAGTACGTCGACGATCAGATTGATGACCACAAACATGATCGCTACAAACAGCATGCAACCCTGTATCATAGGATAGTCTCTTTGGTATATTGAGGTGACCATAAGTCTCCCGATTCCAGGCCAGTTGAATATTGTTTCGATAACAACCGAGCCGTTAAGAAGGTATCCCAGATTCAAACCAGCTATGGTGACGATAGGTATAAGCGCATTTCGTAGGGAATGTTTTAGTATGATGGACCGATCTGGCAGCCCCCTGGATATTGCAGCAGTTATATAGTCTTGGCTCAGCACCTCAAGCATGCTAGCACGCAACATTCTGCTCATAATAGCAGCTGAGGAGATCCCAAGAGTCACAGACGGCAGAAGAATATGTGCTAAATCACCACTATCTCCATAGCCAGAAACCGGGAGCCATCCAAGTTTAACAGAAAAAATTATTAGAAGCATATATGCAAACCAAAAGTTGGGAACTGATGCTCCTGTAATGGATATTATTATGCCTATTTTATCAATAAACGACTCACGTTTTATAGCAGATAGTATCCCTAATGGTATGGAAATCATAAGGGCGATCATAAAGCTGAAAAGTGAGAGCTTACATGTGGGCCAGAAACTCTCAAAGATGGCAGCAATTACTGTTTGTCCGGTTGCATATGAGACGCCAAGATCGCCTTTAAGCGCTTTACTAAGCCATTGAGTGTACCGAATGTGTACGGGTTGGTCCAATCCCACACGTGCTCTGAATTCCTCTACAGATTTCGCATCATATCCTCCATCTGGACTTTGCATTATGAGCTCAGCGGGGTCTCCTGGTGCGAGATATGTGAGAGAGAACGATAACACTGATATAAAAATAAGTAATGGTATTGCGGTTATAAATCTGTTCAGCACAAACCTCAGCATCGCTAGACGTCTCCATCAAGCGACTTCCTGGCGGTTACAAGAAATTCAGGATCTACATACGAGATCTTATGCTCAATGAATGCATGCCTTCTGTAAAATCTATTTATGTATTCAAGCCTATCTACATAAGGATCGATCAAACCAGCATGTTTTAAAAGAACAAGTATCTGGTCAGGTTTTGCTGTATGATATAATGGAAGTTGATCCTTTATTGGGTTATATAATGCACCAAACTTCACACATGTGCCCCTATTCAGAATCCTGGATAGAACAGATGCGATGTACCGTCTGAACATCATATAAGGAGATGGATTAAACCAACAGCCATCTATCACTATAACCATACACCCACGGCGCAAAACTCTCACCCACTCACGGATAGCTTTTTCCGGATCTGGGAGAGTCCATAACAGATGTCTGCTTGTAACCAAATCAAAGGAGTCATCTTTAAATGGAAGGTTTTCAGCATCTCCCTGGCAGAAACGGATATTCTTTTTATTAAAGGCAGATTGCGCTTGATAAAGCATGCCTCTCGAGATATCTATTCCAGTTACCTCAATGCCCATGTCTGTAAGGATATTCGAGAGGAATCCTGCACCTACACCCACATCCAAAGCATTTTGTACGTGTTCATCTATAAGATGGGCAAGACATCGCCTCCACATTTCAATTTCAGTGTCTATAAGCGGAGTTGCGCACCCAGAATAGCTCTCGCTCCTGAGGTCCCAATATTTTGCTATTATTTCCTTTGGAGTCATAGCTGAAAGTAGAAATAATGGGGGAAATCATCCCGTTTATACCCATACAATTGGTCATTTTTATTCTTCTATATATACATCCTTAGTGAGGAATGTTACCTCGCTGGGGTAGATCTCATAGCCCTTAACCTTTTTATTCTTGCCTACAAGCTCGTTAAGGTAGAACAGAAAGATCTCCGGGGACTCCTCAAGAATGCGTTTCTGAACTTTACTGTAATAGTCCATTCTCGCCTTGTTATCAAAAGTTGAACGTCCCATTTCAATCCAGGAGTCAACATCTTTGTTTGAGTATCCGGTATACCCTGCCTCTGTTCCGCTGGACTCAAAATGCTTTGAGAGGAAGTAATCTGGGTCGCCAGTGGGCGCAGTATTCCATGCGTAAAGCGCTAGGTCGTAATTTCCTTTCTTTAAGTCATCACTTAAAGCGCCTGTTTCCAGGGTCTCAACTTTTGTCTTGATGCCGATTTTCTGAAGGTGTGCAGCTATCAGCTCTGCTGAAGGTTTAAGTTCAGGACGCTTCGTGTAAGTCTTTATAGTCAACTCGAATGGTTTGCCGTTGTAGTCAAGCCATCCATCATTATCTTTATCGTATATGCCGGCCTCTCTAAGCAGCTCAATGGATTTTTCCGGATCGAATGGATATCCTTCAAGTTCATCATTTACCGACCATGGCAGAATTGATGGGAACACGCCTTTTGCTGCGACACCACCAATGCCTTCTAGGACCGAATTAACAATGTCCTCACGGGATATTGCATGGTTTATAGCATGTCTCACTTTCAGGTCGCTTAGCGGGTCTTTCTTTGTGTTTACATACAAAAAGTACGTCCTTAGTGTTTCCTTGTTGAGCACTTCAAGCTGCGGGTCTTTTTGTATCACCCCAACGTCCGAGGGGGATATGCCCCTGGCTATGTCCACTTCTTTGCCCTCCAGCTGCAATCCGCGTGTTACTGGGTCTCCCACATAGTAAATAACAGCACCATCTAGCTTGGGGAGACCGCCCCAATACTCATCGAATCTCTTTACTGTAAGGCTGATCCCCTTTTGGTACGATTCGAACTTGAATGGCCCAGTCCCAATTGGATTGATGCTAATGTTCTCCCCTGGCTTAACTATTGAAACCAATGGATCTGTAAGAGATGCAATCGTAGGCGCAAACGGTTTTTTCGTCTTTAGTAAAATAGTGTAATCATCTTCTTTTATTATCGAGTCGATGAACCAGTATTCATTGTGCCTGGTATTGGACGGATCTACTACCCGGTTTATAGAATAGATGACTGCATCAGCATTCATTGGTGTTCCATCGTGAAATTTCACATTTTCTCTTAAATGAATCCTGTAATCAGTATCGCTTATCTGATCATATCCTGTGGCAAGTTCTGGAATTAATTTCATATCCTTATCGTATGAAAATAATGTTTCGTATATTCCAGCTTCTCTCATATACCAACCTGTATACTTATAAGCTGGATCTAGGTTTTCGTCTGGTCCAAATATCAGCGCTGCTTTCAGAACCCCACCGCTGCTCGCAGTCCCCGATTGTGATATTAATAGCAATAACATAGCTACTACAGATACACAATACTTTAGTCTTAACATGTTAATCACATCTTATCTTAGATAGATATGATATGTTAATAAATTTTACTAATCCTGTAAAAGTTTTGTCTTATGTTAAATTTATATTAAACTATAATACTAAATAGCTTTTGAAGTGTGCCGCTACGGTTCAACTATTGTTCAGTAACATTAATTTTCAACCATAATGTCTTTTGAGTTTTGTCTTGGCGTCGTCTTTGCTGAACTTCCCTCGTAACGGTTGTTCGGGTTGCATTTCGTTCCTGCTTCTAGATCCCACATTCCGCATTAACGTTTTGTTCCGTAGTATTTTTCGCATTCTGGTCCCAGTAGTTTGATTATTTTCAAAGTATTCTCGTTCAGGTTAGCGATTTTCTGATATTCTTCTCCGCAGAGCCATATGTTGAAGTCGTCTCGAAACTATAAATACCTCTTTCTGGCACATCACCAGTCGTGAAGTTCGATGGAATTTAAAGAGTTGACCGATGAGCAAGGATCATCAAACCACTCTTACCGCCGCAGCCAGTAGTT
>Ga0209409_1001143_pt1 | contig 23857 bp, 26 predicted proteins | sample AD_JPNMR1_MetaG_FD_184424 | JGI IMG/M metagenome (GOLD analysis project Ga0209409, IMG submission 184424) | Active sludge microbial communities of municipal wastewater-treating anaerobic digesters from Japan - AD_JPNMR1_MetaG (SPAdes) (version 2) | ecosystem: Engineered > Bioreactor > Anaerobic...
ATGGCAGATAGCCTTGAAATAATAAAGAAGACGAAGCCCATTAGTGCACCTGAGGATTGGAAATGGGAGGAGGAATATAAGTCAATAGTTAATACTTTGGAGAATGTAAAGAAGCAAGAAGATTTATATTCTGGGAAAATATTACCAGAGCCAATTGTGATGCCAGATCCGTTTAGCGTAAATGATTTGTTAAATGGCATTAGTCAAATTGGTTTTTCTTGGGAGAATTTAGGTTATTATGTTAGTAAAGAATTTAGTAGGGCAGTCTTACAGAAATTTGTAGATTTCATTAATGAATTGAATCGTATTTCTGCGAAACTTGGTTTTACATGGTCGGAGATGTCGAATTTTCATTTTTCTACTTATCTGAATCCTGCTACTCTTACAAGGAAGTATTATGATTTGTTTTATGAAATAGGTGAACTTGTAAAAAGACGTGAACTTGGTGATTTTGAATATAAGGATAAATATAAACTTGCTCATTATAAAAATCTACTCCTGGATGAGATATTGAAAATTGATGATATTTTAAATGTTGCGAGAAGGCAAGCGTTTATATGGCATTTAAAACATTTAATATGGAAGAATAAATTAACTAACTATAATAAAGTCAAGTTAAGGAGTCTTGCCGAAAAGTATGATGTTAATGAGAAGAATTTTGGATTAAGGTTAGATACTGTTATTCGTGAATGTGTTGAAACAGCACTTGTCAGTGTTTCTAAGAGTATAGCGGCAGGGAAAGGAAATTTGTATTCAAAGTTTATAAATATTGTAAATTTATATGAATCCTTACCCACACTTACTGAAATAACTTCTGAGATAAAACAATTACAGCAATATAGTACGCCGGCACCGATAGGCTTTTTGTTGGGGCAGTTTGTTAATGCGGAAAAAGTTGATTATATTCTTGAACCTTCAGCTGGTAATGGTTCATTATTGATAAGTGCAAGAAGGAAAGCAGTACGGGCAATAGAGATTGATCCATTAAGATTTGAAAATCTTAGACAGCAGGGATATTATGTTATAAAGCAAGACTCTAATCTCGGAATAAAGAGTAATTGGTTTGATGTAAATAAATTTGATGCAATACTTATGAATCCGCCTTTCTCTGTTGAGGGGGTTTCGGGTGAAGTTGATGGTTATAAGTTATCAGGTGAATATTATACTGTAGCTAAGACTCTTGAAATGCTTGCACCTCATGGAAAGGCTGCTATAATTACAGGTGCCAATAAACCGCCTAAGTTTATGGAGTTTGACGAGAAAGGGAGGATGAAGGGTAAGGATTTGATATTTTTTAACTGGCTTGCAAGTCATTATAACATTGTAGATATTATACAGGTGGATGGTTCCTTGTATGGTAAAATGGGTACCAAGTATAATATTAAAATTATTTTAATCAATGGACGTAAGAAAGTTGTAGAGGGTGCTGCGCCTTTACAAAATGATTCTTTCAAGCCAGTTACAGATTGGCAAACTTTATATGATAGAATTTCAACACAAATTTTTGATGCAAATGAGAACGCTGTTTTACAATCCAAAATGGATGCCGAACGAAGCTATGGTAAAGTTGTGGGTATTGGAGATGCCCCCAGGTTACCAGATAAAAACCGTTTCAGACCTTCACCTTTTGATGAAGGAGAAGGTGCTTATGCTGATGAGGAAGGAGGAACTAAAGAGAGTGATAGGTTTGATGGAAGACTTCCTGGACTTGGAATTAGTCAGCGTGGACGAGGAGGAACTGTGCCACCAGATCCTTCTAAGCCCTCAATACCTACACCAACAAGAGTTACTCACTCAGCGAGTGCAACACTCTTCTCAGGTGGTGGTTTCGGAGTACTTCCATCCATCAGAAATAGAGGAGATTTACCAGCAACTGACATTGGAAGACCTGCTCAGCGTACTTTCAGAGACTTAGTCGGGAAAAAGGAAAAACTTCTTGCACAACGAACTGGTGATGAAGTTACGGCATATACACCTGTTAGCAGGGTAAGGAGTGGTAATTATGTGGTGCCATTAAGCCTTGTCAATGAGATTCAAGATGCGATGAAGCAATTGTATGAGGAGGTTGGGGACATTGACAATTATGTGATGCAGAAACTTAATTATAATAGCATTGAACAATTAGAGCAATTTTATTTTGCAGAACAGGTAGATAGTATTGCACAGATTATTTTCAATATTGAGAATGATCAGGCGATGATTATTGGGCATCAGACTGGAGTTGGTAAAGGACGAATTGCTGCAGGTATAATAAGATATGCGAGAGAGAACGGAAAGTTGCCTGTTTTCTTTACACGAAAGGCGGATTTGTTCAGTGATTTGTGGCGAGATATGATTGCTACGGGTTCAGGGGATTATAAGCCTTTCATTATAAACAAACAGATGCAAGATGGTTCACCAATGAGGATATATAATACTGATACGGGTGAAGTAATTTATGAAGTTAACGTAAATGAATTAAATAAAATAATTGGTAAACCTGAAAAGCATGGAACATTTGAATTGCCTGAGGGGACAGACGTTGTTTTGACTACCTATTCTCAGTTTAATTCAAAGAAAAGGGATGCTGCCAAGATGGAGTTTTTGATGGAACTTGCACGGAGGAATGATGTAATTTTTATAATGGATGAGAGCCATACAGCCAGTGGGGATAGTAATACAGGAGAATTCTTTTTGAAATGGTTAAGTATGGTTAAGGGGGGAGTGTATCTTTCGGCAACGTATGCGAAGAGACCGGATAATATGCCTTTGTATGCTTTAAAGACTGTTTTGACTGAGGCTAATTTAGCTTGGGAGGAGTTAGTCGAAGCAATAGAAAGAGGCGGCACGGCACTTCAGGAAATTATTTCGGCTCAACTTGCAGAGACAGGACAGTTTTCAAAATTGGGTTTCAGAATGGATGCTGAAACACATTATTTGATTATCGGGGATACTGATCCTACACAAAGATTATACGGTCCGGAAAAGGCAAAAGAGTTGAAGGATAAATTTGATCTATCAACGGAAATACTTCAGGAAATAATTCAATTTCAGAAATTATATGTTAATCCCGTCTTACAGCAGATGGACGAAGAATTAAAACGTCAGGGTTCAAAAGTTGAAGGTAGGCAAGGTACACATGAAGCTGGAATATCTAATTCACCCTATTTCAGTCGTATTACCAATATTATTGATGAATTGCTTTTTGCCTTGAAGATAAAGGAGATAATGCCATTGGTTATTGAGGATGCTAAAAAGGGATTGAAACCATTGGTGGCATTTAAAAATACAATGGAAGCAGTATTAAGAGACATGCTTAATAATGGTGAGATTGAGATGGGGATGGAGATAAAGAATGATTTTTCAGAAGTATTCATTAGAGGACTAAAAACGGTTATGAAATATACTTATAAAAGTCCAACTGGCACTTCTGAAAAAAGGGTACTTGATGTTTCTGATTTAACACAGGAAGGACAGATTAGATATTATGAGATTCTTAATAAGATAAAAGATATTAGCACAGGTATCCCATTGTCGCCTATAGATGTAATAAGGAAGATGTCAGAGCAGGCAGGATTTTCTTTCGTTGAATTGACTGGTAGGGCTATAAGACTTGAGTTGTCAGATGATTTATCTACGGGAGTGATAAAAACAAATGATAAACCGAAGAAAATAGAGGCTATACGTAAATTTAATAATAATCCTGGGATTATAGTTGCTATAAATGCTTATGGTGCTACGGGAGTTAGTTTGCATTCATCGAAGATGTTTGATGATAAGAATCAGAGGGTTATGTATCTTGTACAGAATGATTTTGATATTAATAATGTTGTACAGATGCTTGGCAGAATTTATCGTGCAGATCAAGTTAATAAGCCTATTTATAATATAGTAACTTCACCTATACCTGCCGAGTTGAGATTTTTCATGATGAATGCAAAGAAGTTAAAATCACTTGATGCAAACACTTCTGGAAATCAAAATCATTCGAAAAGTATTATAGATGTGCCTGATTTTTTGAATAAATATGGGGATCAGGTTGTGGTAGAATTTCTGCGTGAAGATAAGGCGTTTAATGAGCTGATAAATAATCCTTTAGGTTTGGATACACCTAATGAGAATACCGTCGATGCTGCTTATAGAGTATTAAAAAGAGTACAGATATTAAAGGTTAATGAGCAAGAGTATTTTAATAGGGAGATATTGCAACGTTATGAACAGTTAATTGAGTATTTGAATAGTTGTGGTCAGAATGATTTGCTTGTTACGAGTGAAGATTTAGAGGCTGAATCAAAGGGTAGTGAAGTTGTAGTTTCTGGTAATGGTGGATTTTCGGCGTTTGGAGATGATACGGTACTACATGCGATGGAAGTAAATGTTTTGAGAAAACCTTTTACTAAGAAAGAGGTCGATGAATTATTAAAGACAGTTCTTCAGGATATGAAACCTGAGGATTATAGCAGGAGGATAAAGGAACAAATAATTGATGGTATAGATAAAAAACTTAATGATAGAATTGTAGAGATTAATGAGAATTATAATAAGAAAGTATCTGAGACTAAAGAGCGTGTTATGGCTCTCAAGAAGATGGAAGAACCTGAAAAACTTGAGAGGTTGGAGCGTGAGTTAGAGAATTTAAAGTCAGTGAGAGATTTTAGGATAACTGCTGAAAGAGATCAGGCTGAGACAATAAAAGGATTAGTTGTAAGATATACGAATTTCTTTTATCCAGGTAGAGTGCTTTATATACCTTTCACAGAAGATGAGCAATTAGATATGGTTCGTCTTAATAAAGGAGTATTTGTGAGTTTTGATTTAGATTTAAATAAACCAAATCCTTATGCACCTTCATCAATATTCTTAAGATTTGCTACTACTGATAGTCGGAGGATGTTTCGTATTCCAATGTCAAAAGGTGGGCATCTTGGGTCTATTATTGCAAATAGTATTACAATTTCGCAAAATGAACAGAATAGAACGTTAGAAGAATGGGATAAAATAAGGTCTAATCGTCAAAGGGAAATAAGGTATATTGTTACCGGCAATATTTTACAGGGTTTGGGAAGTGGATATAAGGGTCGGCTCATGCAATTTACCATGAAAGATGGCACGATGAATAAGGGTATTTTATTGCCGGAGACTTGGATCAAACCTTCAACTGATAAGGTAAGAGTGCCAATTAACAGGTTAGCCAATATAATTATGGCACTTGCACCAAAGGATTATATTGAGTGTGTTACCGGTGATGTTTTAATTATTAAAATTCAGAACAATCCTTATTTATTTGAATTACGTGTTCCGGCAGCAACGCAAAGAGGAAGTAAATTTTATGATGACGAAGTTATAAAATCCTTGATGTATGAAAATATTTTCGTTAAGCATGGGGATAGGATGGTGGGTAGATTTGGAGAAGACCAACTTCAGCCATTGTTAAATTATTTACATGACAAATTCCGTACTATTGTAGAAGTAAAGAAGAGAGACATACAGAAGGGTGAAAACAATTCTGTTTCTTTCAGTATGATGAATGAGGCACCTGAGAATGTGGTTGATGCAAAGAAAATAAAGTATAGAGGTGAGATTTCTGCGCCTGAAGATTTTGAGCCATTAGATTCAAGAAAGAAGGATGATTCTCTGAGAATAGGACCTGATCCGATATATAATGAGAAGCCTAAGCCTGTTTGGGTGATTTTTAAAGAATTTTTGAATGTTGCGGACCAGAGGTATTTTAAGATGAGAAGACCTGCTGCAGGTAGAAAGGCTGCTGGTGCTTATTTCCCGGGGACAGGAAAGGTAGGGGCGAAATGGATATATGATATACGAGTCTTTGCACATGAGATGGGACATTTTCTTGATGATGTTTACAGGCTTGCCCAACCTATGTCACAGGCAAGATTATTATATTTCAGGAATGAGTTAATGGAACTGGCTTCTTTTGGCAGTAAACCACCTAAAGGTGTAACGGGTAAAGAGGCGGAAGAATATTTGTTAAAAGAAGGTGTTGCTGAATATTTAAGAGCATGGATTTTGAATCCGCAACTTACTGAGAAGAGGTATCCGAAATTTAGTGAATGGTTCCATGAGAGAGTTGGTGCTGATGAGATAATGATGGATGCTTTAAATAAACTAAGCAGAGAAATAAGAGTATGGTATGGTTCAAAAGCAATAGATAGATTTCAGGCACATACTATTTGGGGATTTAATGAGGAGGAAGCGAAACTTTTCAAGCAGACACTTTCAGAGAAATTTAAGCGTGAAATTGGCGGTAAGTTTCAATTTACACCATTAGATAGATTTGCATTTGAGACATTGGATGTACACCATTATTGGATTACGGCGTATAGGTGGCTGATGAAACAGCATGGTATTGAGAACACATTGGACCCACTAAAGTTAAAGCCGACAGAGAATTTTGAGATACTTTTAAAAAGCAGTTTTGGTTTTGCTATAAAAGAGGAGAATATATTAACGAAAGGATTAATAGATTTTGGTTTTAATCGTGAATATGACCCTGTCAGCAAGGATGCTTTATCATTAGGCAACCTTCTGAAACGTCTTATTAATGGGACAATGGAGGAGATAGATGATGAGATGAGGTATTGTTTTGCAATAGGTGAAGCCCAGAGAGTTATAGAAATACCATGGAAATTACAGGCAAGATTGATTGATGCAGTTTTATCTGATAAGAATTCTATTAAATGTCCGCCATTAGATATTCTTAAGCTGCATCCTTACCAATATAAAAAGCATAAGGCTAAAATAGACATGATATTAACTATGCTTGAAAATGGCAAGTTGAAGCCGGAGGATGTATGGGATGATGCAACAAAATATGATTTTACTAATAGAAAAATTATTGGACTTGCACAAGAATTTACTCCTAATGATTATGAGATGGCGAAAAAAGCGTTGGAGGAGTTTGAGGAATTAAAACAGAAGGATAAGGCTAAATATGATAGGGTAAATGAATTTTTAAGATTTTACAGGGAAATGTGTCAATCTGTGTTAAGATATATTCGTGATGCTGGGTTGATTTCTGCTGAATCGTATGAACAGATTATTGAGGAGAATCTTTATTATATCATGTTTTCTCGTGTTAAGAGTCTTGAAATTGGAGATTTCTTTGATACTATAGGTAAAGAAGCAATGTCTTTTACACAATTTTATGAGAGAGTGATAGGTGTTCCAATGATTAAACCTGTTCAGGAAGGGCTTACAGAACCAGTTAAATTGATAAAACCTATTGAAGGTGGCACAGAGCCTATCTTTCATCCTTTGATTTCGTCTTTAATATTCTGGTTAAAGATGATTCAGGTTGCTGATACAAATTATTTGATTCAGTCGTTTGCAAGAGCGCTTGCACCTTCAAGAAGATTTTATGAAGGGACTATTGATGAAACATTACCTGATAGGGTAACAGGTATTCCCAAGATAGCATCAATAGGATGGATTTCGGATACGTGGGAGCCAAATTCGATACAGTTTTTCTATAAAGGGCGTAAAAAGTTTATGGTGATAAGATCACCTGAATTGCTTAATACTTTTAAGGAGATTCACAGTAATGCTCTTTCAAGACTTTTGTTGTTGGAATGGCTTTCATTTATGCCTCAAGTATTTAGAAAAAGTGTTATTACTGCAATACCGTTTATTGTAAGAAACATACAACGAGATGTGCGTAAGTTTTTCACAATAGGGGAAGGAGCCTCATATTGGAGATTGGTAGATTTGATTCCGAATCGGAAAATGAGAGATTGGTTTGAGTTGAGTGGGGCAGGTATGTTTGGTTATTTTCAGAAAAAGCCAATTGTTTTTGAGAATTTGTTAAAATTAGCTATTTATGAAAATGCAAATGAACCTTTTAAAATTATTACGCATCCTTGGTTTGCTGCTAAGAAATTTGGAAATGATATATCACACTGGGGATTAAATTCTGAATCGCTTATCAGATATAAATTTGCATTTAAGGCTGCCTATCGTCAGGCAAAGGAAAAATACAATTTGCCTGATGAGGAAGCCATAAGATATGCGATGTATCATTCAAGGAATTTGCTTGATCATTATGTAAAGGGGCGTGTTATGAGAGAATTTAATCGTATTGGACCGTTTATAGCACCTGCTATTGCTGGTTTAAGGCAGGACATCCGGGCGATGAGAGATAATCCTTGGCGAACAGTAATGAATTTGATTATTGTAGAATTTATTTTTGGCACCATGCTTACTATAGCAAATTTGTTATATTTGAAACATGTTGCAGAAGATGAGACTGAAGATGAAGAGAAGAGAAGGAATGCAAAATTAGGACTGGACGAATATGATAAGATGCCCTGGTATAAAAAAGCATTGTTTTTCAATTTTCTATTAGGTGAACATGGTTGGCTGAGTATCCCTCGGCAGTATGATATTGGATTGAGTATGGGTATAGTTGAAAAAATATTGTATGCGATTTTAATTAAGGAAGACAAGAATTTGAAAGGAGAAACGTTGACGGTAGGAGAACGGATAGCGTCACAATTTCCATTTGATAAACCTTTTAGAGGATTGAATTATATTAGTCCAATACCAGAAGAGCCTGTTACTGGTTATCGTGGATTCAAATACCTTTTTGGTAAGAATTATTATGATAGGTTTAGGGAAAGATTTATTATACCACCATCGGAACAGGAATTAGCGATAGTGCGTAGGAATTATGAGAGTGCGAGTCCTTTAGCACAGAAGATACAGGAATTAACAGACATTTTAACTCCTGAGGCAAAGAATTATTTGGTTGATGCAAGGCAGATAGATGCTTTTCTTCAAGCGCAGTTTACATATTACGGAAAGTGGGCAGGGCAATTGTCGGAGTATATTGATAAAGGAATAAAGGGGGAGAAGGTGAGACCATTTTATAAATTTAATATTCTTGATTTTCTTGGCATGCATACTTACGCACCTGCTTATGAGGCACCGGAAGTTAGATGGTGGCTGGATAATGTTAGAAAACATAAGTTAGATAATTTATTGCCCCAGGAGAGTGAGGTATTTAATACTCTGGCTCTTGCATATCAAATGGCACTTGAGACGGGAGATATAGCATTAATCAGGGAAAGGGCTTATTCTCTCAGAAATTATGCGGCGATATTAAAAGAATATGCATCAGGCTTAGATTTGTATAAGATATCCGACCTGCAAGCATATATAAAAAAGGTAAAGAAAGGAATTATTAAACCTAATAAAAAATACTTTTATGAATGATAGTGAATTTACTGCTTTAGTTACCCTTATTACTTCAATGGATGAAAGATTATCTAATGATATTAAAGGTATAAGAGATACTGCGGAAAAAACTCATCAGGAAGTATTGAAAATAAATGGCAGGCTGAGAACTGCTGAAGATAAGGTAGATTGTTTGGAACAGAATGTAAAAGGTTTATCTGATAAGAATATAATAAAATTTGGTGAGTATTTTGCTTCTTCACCTCGTAAAACGTTGTTTTTTTTGATTTTGTTAATATTTGGGTTACAGATTATAGTGGCAATTTTAATGCAGACAAAGGCAATAATTGGCTTTTTAAGTTTATTTAAATGAAGGCAAGGATGGAAAAGATTTTTTTAATTGATAGTGGGCATGGGGGCATGTTAAAAAATGTTTATCAGACAGACTCAAAAATTGGCAAGTATCATATTTTCTCTAATGGAGAAATTGCTTATGAAGGAGTTATTAATAGGCAGATAAAGAAAGTTGTTATAAACAAGTTGGAGGAGAATAGTTTTAAAGTAGTAGATGTTTGTCCGACGGAATTGGATCTTTCGTTAAATACACGTTGTAAAATTGCAAATTCAATATGTGAGCAGTATGGTATAAAGAATTGTTTACTTATTTCTTTACATTCAAACGCAGGAGGAGGAAGGGGGTTTGAGGTTTGGACGACAAAAGGACAAACAGATTCAGACCAGTTTGCTTCATTATTAGCAAATACTTTTGGCTATTTCTTTCCTGATATAAAAATAAGGACAGATTATTTAGATGGAGATATAGATAAGGAAGAGGATTTTTATATTTTAAAGAATGTATTGTGTCCGGCGGTTTTGACGGAGTTTTTGTTTTTTGATAACTGGGAAGATTGGCAAATTTTGAAGAAGCCGGAGACTCATTTGAGATTTGCAAATATGATTGTTGAATTTGCTAAAAATATTATGTTAAACCTTAAAATTTAATGATTATGGAAAATTTATTTGAACAAATCTGGCAGACATTGATACAGTATATTAGTGTATCATACCTTATTATATTTATGATGTTAAGCTATTTAATAAAAAGACATTTTGGGGATTTTCTAACACGCATATTTGGGATTAAGTTTAAGACCGTATATGTTGTGTTGATTATTGCCACATTGGTAGGCATACCTTTTATAATATGGGGTGATGAAAGTTTTATAAAAATTATGATTACCTATACTTTAGGCACCTCATTACATGAGACTATTTTTGCATTTATTGAGAAGAAAATCAGGCAAGATGAAAAATAAAGTTATTGGAACAGGATTCATAATTTCGGTTTTGTTATTGATTTTATGTTTGTTTTATGGGAAAACGCAATTGAATAAAAATGAGAGAAAGATAATTGAATATGAAACTGAAATTAAATATTTGAAGAACCAGAATAGTTCCCTGGAGAACATGATAATTGCTAAGAATGTTGTTATCAGGAAGGTTAATGATTCATTAAATTTTTTGAAGAAGTATTCGTTAAAGTTACAGTCTGATTATAAGAAATTATTATTATCCTATGAAAAGATAAGGAATGAAATTAATAATTTACCTGTTAATGAAAGTTATGATTTTTTAGTACATAAAGCGTATCCATTACAAGGAGAGGGTAAATTTATTTTTAATGAACCGCAAATAAAGGAAATACATATTAATTATATTGAAAAGATTGAACTTGAAAAGATAAATGAAAACATAAGTGAGCAATTAAGGGCATGTATTAAACAGGTAAATTTAAAAGATACGATTATAAATCAGTCAAATTTAATTATATCGTATCTTACGATTGAAAGGGATAATTTTAAGAATATAACAAATAAGCAGGATACAATAATTCAGGTTCAAAGAAAAGAGATAACGAAACAGAGGACGGCAAAGACATTCTGGAAAACTATGACGATGATTTTTGCTGGTGTTTCAGTGGGAGTGCTCACAATTTTTTGAGATAATTAGTTGGTATTTAATTTAAAAGAGACAATATTTTTTATTGTCTCTTTTTTTATGTTAAAAAATATTAAAATATTTTGTAAATATAAAATATATTATTTATATTTGACAAAATAAAATTTCAAAACTATGTTACAGAAGATAGAAATAAAGTTATGTAAGGTTGATGAAGACCTTGTCGAAAAAATTATGAAAAAGAGAGAATTTCCTGAAGAGAAAAGGGAAATAGTAAGGAATATGTTGAGGTATAATTGCTGGACTTTTCGTCAGTTTAGCGATCTGACAGGTCTAAATCTTTCAACAATACAGTTTTTTACCTTGATGAAATATAATAAGCAAGGTGAACTGGTGTCGAATTTGGATATCTGCTATCCTTTTCAGGGGATTGACGATGATGGTCCAAAATTCATTGTAAGAAATGAAAAATCAATGAGATATCTGGTAGGAGAATGACATTTGAAGAATTAAAAATCCCAACCCGGACTGACAAAGTCAGATATGCAACTATTTGTCCTCAATGTAATGATAAGAGGACAAAGCACAAAGGGGCATTATGTCTGACTGTGAATAATGAACCCGGCAATAGGTGGTATAAATGTCATCATTGCGGTTGGTCAGGTAATCTGGATTTACTTGATAAGTATAATAAGGTATTAGAAAATAGTCGCATGCCTTCAAAAGAAAGGCAATTTTCTATGAAGGCAAGAGATTATTTGTTTAAGAGAGGTTTTACTCTTGAAACTTTAAAAAAATGCAGAGTATATGAGTTTATAAATAAACAGAAAGAAACTTATATCTGTTTTCCATATTTTATGAATTTAACTCTGGTTAATGTTAAATTCAGGAATATTGATTGGACACCTGAATCGAAATCAAGAAAAATATTTCAATTGCCTAAAGAATTAGGCACCAGAATTATTCCTTGGAATTTACAGAATATATCTTTTGAGGACAAGGAAACAGGACAGTTAAAGAATAAGACATTAATAATAACTGAAGGGGAATGGGACACTTTGACGTGGATAGAATGTGGATTTGAAAATGTTATAAGTGTTCCACTGGGGGCACCATCACCTGTGGCAAAGAGTTTTGATAGAGAATTTGCATGGCTTGAGGATCCTTATGTTATTTCGATTTTCTCAGACATTGATATATTTTATTTGAGTATAGATGAGGATGAGGCAGGCAGGTTGTTAAGACATTACCTTGGAATGTTTCTCGGCAAAGAAAAGTGTCGGATAATAAAGTACCCAAAGGGTTATAAGGATATTAACGAAGTTTTAGTTGGGAATAAGGAAAAAAATTTGCCTGCACTTGGCAAACAAGGTGTGATTGAATGTTTTGAAAATGCACAAACTTTTCCTGTATCGGGAGTTGTACGTCCTTTTCAGATTATTGATGAGATAGAGAAATACAGGGAAGGTGGTTTTCAAGCAGGTCTTGGATGCGGTATAAAGGAAATAGATGATCTTTTTACAGTAAAACCTAAGCATATTTCTTTTATTACTGGGGTTCCTGGTTCAGGAAAAAGTGTATTTATTAGATGGTGGCTTGTAGAGATGATAAAACATAATGAATCTTTAAACCTGAAATGGGCTATGTTTACGCCTGAAAACAGACCTGTATCGAGAGAATTTGCAAAGATTGCTGAATGTTTGACGGGTATGTCCATTCAAAAGGGTTTTTCAAATTCAATGACGGATGAAGTATTCAGAGGTGCTATGCGTTTTATTCATAAACACTTCTTTGTAATATCACCGGATCGCACAAATTTTGAAAAATGGGATGATACATCTTCGCCTGAAAATGTAAATACTTTAAACAATATCTTAAAGTATTTGGAATATCTGAAAAAAACAGAAAACATTTTTGGATATGTTATAGATGCATGGAATAAAATAGAGCATCTTCAGCCCAAATGGATGAATGAGACTACCTTTATATCACAGCAGTTAGATAAATTAATTGTATTTAATGATTATTGGGATTTACACGGAATTATAATTGTGCATCCTCGTAAAATTGAGCAAATAGGAGAAAATTATAAGATGCCGTCCTTATATGATATTAAAGGTTCCTCGGCTTGGAAGGAAAAAGCCGATATAGGAATAATTGTTCATCGTTATAAGATGAAGAAAATTACGCAGGCGATGGCAAGGAAACAAGGCATTGAATTAGATGAGTTAGATGAGGATGAGAAGTGGTTTGTTTTAAAAAATGCACCTACAATTGTTAAAACCGAAAAGATACGATTTGAAGAATTGGGTAGTGAAGGTCGTGTGAGATTGGTAATGAAAGAAGGAGGCAGGTTTGCAGTTGATAAAACGCAAAAAAGTTATAATTTTGAAAAAGATATAAGGGAAGAAGAAGAAAAAATAAAGGACATAAAGGCTACTGCCACAAAGACTGTTTTTAATTTTAATGAGGAAGATGAGGATTTACCATTTTAATAAATAAGTTTAATAATTTATACAAATCAATAGCGATATGGACAAAAAAAAGAAAAAATTGTACAATAGCATTCAGATTAGGGAAGGTAAAATATCTGCAAAACTTCCTAAATCAGTTATTGAATTGATCTCGAACATAGGTAATAAAGTTGAAATTTCTGATGAGGAGTCAGGAAATGTAGTTAATACATTTTTGTTTTTACCTTTTTGGATTGAAGTTAAGGAAGATTATGTTCTGTTTTATAGGTATGAAGATTTACCTGATAATTTGAAAAATTTTATTGAAAATTTAAAATATAATGAAGATGAAGCTACAAGGTAAAATTGTTATGGTACTTCCTGAGGATAAGGAGTATCAGAAAAAAGAAATCATTGTTCCAAAAACAGCGAAATTGGAGATCATCAGTGGTAAAGTTATTAATGTTGGTCCCGGTGTTGAGGTTGTTTCACCTGGTGATATTATTTTATATGGGAAGAATAGTGCTACCATTGTTGAGATTGATAATAAAGAATATCATTTTATTGATGAAGATAAAATAAGTTTTATTTATGAATAAAGTTGTAAATAATTGGAAATGTGCCGAACATTTGACGAAATTTAAAATCAGTCATATTGAACCTTTGGAAGTAGAGGTTGATAAGGCATTTAAAATAATAACAGATTTAAATTATAAGTGGTCTTCTGATGAGCAAAGGGTATTTGCTAATAAAAAATTCAATAAAATGAATGAGACTTTACGTGATTTTAAAAATTTATTTGATAATGTAAATGAATTGATTCTGCAGCATGAAGATTTAGTAAATCAGATGGTAAAGTGGTATGATTTATGGCGTAATAATATTGCCTTAGATGGCAAACAACCTCGTGAACTTATGAGTTTACAGGCAAAGATTCTCAATGATATTTTCACTGAGATTTATACCTGTATTGAACCATTAGGTCTTGAAATTAAAAAACCTGAATAAAATGAAAAGTCACATTAAGATTTACAATATTCCATTTGGAACGGATGAATGGTATGAGTTCCGCAAACGAGGTATAGGCGGTAGCGAGATTGCGACTGTATTAGGTATAAATAAATATGACACTGCAGTAAGATTATATCATGAAAAAATTGGGACGATAGAGCCGATAAAGGAAGATAACGAAAGAACATTCTGGGGACGTTACCAGGAAGATGCAATTGCTAAGATATGGCAATATTATGATGGGACAAAAGATGGATATATTGAGAATTTTAAAAATAACAAAATTATTAGGAATTGCAGAAGTGTAAATGGGTTTATTGTCAATCCTAATTATCCATGGCTTTTTGGTGAAGTTGATAGATTAATTAATATCAAAGGTGGGATAAATTTGATTACTGGGAAACCTTTAGAGAATGAGGGAATATTAGAATGTAAAAATATGGGATACTGGATGAGCAAAGTATGGGAAGATGGAATTCCGATTTATTTTTTGGCCCAGATACATCAATATATGGCTATTCTTGAAACTGATTATGCAGAAATAGCGATACTTGTTGATGGGTCAAACTTAATAGTAGAAAAAATACAGAGAGATGATATTTTAATTGATAAAATACTGAGTATCTCTAAGAGTTGGTGGTATGACCGGGTAATGCCGGCAAGAACAGCTAAGCAGATGAGGGACATAGCCGAAATCAAAGGTGATATTGAAGAAGCAGAGAGGCAGGATGCAATAATTCAAAATCTTGAACCTGAACCTGATTCATCAGAAGCGTATAAGGATTTTATGGAAGATAGATTTTTAGTAACAAGAACACCTATGCAAGGTAATATTCATTTATATTCACTTGCAAGAAAGGATAATTTTTATAAGGCAATAAGAAACAGAATTGATGAAGAACGAAATTTTATTAAAAATCAATTTATAAATATAATGACAAAAAATCAAGTTGATACGATTGAATTTGAAGGTTTGGGATCTGTTAATTGGAGTGAGAAAAAAGGTTCTCAGTCGAGGATATTTAATAATAGAGTAAAAGAAAGACCGTCCCAGGAAGTTGTTGAAAGGGAGTTTTCAAAATTAGATTTTAATTCATTTTAAAACGTATAGATTATGTCACCTGAACGAGTATTTGATTTGATAACTGAAGAATGGATTGGTAAATGTTTAATTAATCCTGACGATAGATTAAAATTTTACCGTGACCTCAACTATGTATATATGGCAGGTTATGAAGCTGGTATGAAACATTCGTCAATTGTGCATAAAAAAAAGATTGCAAAGTGTAATAAGGATGGACAGATAATTTCGATATACAATTCTATTACTGATGCAGCGAAAGATAATAATTGTAGTCGTAAATTGATATCTGATTATTTGAACGGTAAGATTGAAAATTTGGGTAAGAGATTGAAAATGGATTCAATAGAATTTAAGTTTATTGATAAATGAAAACAAGGAAAACTGTTGTTGAAGTAATGAGACCTGTGATTAAAGATAATCAGCAGGTTTTTGATGAAGAAGGTAAACCTTTATTTGAGCCACGATTGTATTATTTACTGCATTGGGGGCTTGAATATGGGTTATCTAATAGTGTGAATCCGCCGACATATATTAATTATACGGTAGCTATCTGCCAGGACGTAGAAACGGGGATCATAAGCACATTTTTACCGGGAGAATTAAAAGTAGTAGGAGTGGAATCAAAATAATTAAAATATTAAGATATGGGTACAAAAAGAATATCACAGAAGAATAACTTTTCGATAGTTGGCAAGGTGTTATATGTTGGTATGCCAATTTATTTTTCTGAAAAAATGTCTAAACGGTTATTAGTAATTGAGTTGTGGACAATGGATGGATATAAGAATGAATTTGCTTTTGATTTTATAAATAATAGGATGGCACTATTGGATAAGGTAAGAGTTAATGACGTTGTAGATATTGTATTTCAATTAAGAGGCAGGAAAGTCATAAATGAGGATGGTAAGGTGCATTGGTATAATACAATTGAAGGTTTGGCAGTAACCATTTTAAATGATAAAGAAGATGGAAATTAAAGAAACATCAATTGAGTCATTTTATGAGCTGGCAAGATCGGGTATTTTGTCAGAGTTGTTATTAAAACATTTAATGGTATTTTACATTATTAATAAGCCGTGTACTGCACGTCAGGCACATGAAGTTTATTGTAGATATTTTAATGCAGAGCCCAATCTTAATCAATTCAGGTCAAAAGTTAAAATGCTTGTGGACCGAAAATCATTGGTTGAATTATCTGAAACATGTTATGATGAAAAGACTGGCAGAAGAGTTACCTTGTATGCTGTCACTGGGACATGTGATAAGCCCGTAAAAGTGAAGGCTGAGAAAATAGATGTAAAAGAGGATATATTAAAAAAATTGTCTGAATTATATGAGTTTATAAGAGGCAATATTTTTGCTGAACAGAAATATAAAGAAATATATCAACTTGTAAATTTAAAACTATGATTTTTGAGATAATTATTTTAACGATGGCAATTATTTGGGTTGTCATAATTATTTATGCCACCTTTAAAAATAATAATAAGAAGTAATAACCATTAAAATTTAAATGCCATGGAACAGGAAAATAAAAAAGAGAATTTAACATTAGAGACTCTTCTTAAAAGAGAGTTTGTCCGCCAAGTTTTAAGCGAAATTGATGAAGAACTTGAGCAATTTCGAAAGACTGAAAGTTTTAAAATTTTGCAGAACATACAGGTTTTAGTCGAAGATCCTGATAGTGAATCGGGTGCTCAGAAGTTTCAATGTACCTTGCGTTCATTTTTATATGATGGGCTTGTCTGCACAAAAATCCCATTAAAAGACATTGAAGACTGGGATGTAAATAGTTATATTTCTTTAGGTAAGTATTTAATTGTACGTGAAATTTTAAAGCGAGATTTTGATAAGGTGCTTATAGAATTTTATAATAAGATAAAAAAAGTATTGAAGAATGATGAAAAAAAAGTTGATGATTTTGGTGACTTAATAGAGTTATGAGCAATGTTGAAGTAAAATTACCGTATGTAAAGGCACTTAATTATGCAAACAGGTTTCTTGCTTTAATTTCAAATCATGTAATTAAGGCAGAGATAGCTGGTTCTGTAAGGCGGAAGTGTAAATTAGTTGGTGACATTGAAATTGTTTGCATAGAAAATCTGTTAAATCCTTTTAGTAATTTGTTTGTTGATGGCTTTCAAGGTATGGTAATGAATGGTGAAAGGCTTAAACGTTTTCATTATCCGCAATATAATTTAAAGATTGAGTTGTATATAACGAATGAGAGGGACTGGGGTAGGATATTAGCGTTGAGGACTGGTTCTGCCTGGTATTCACACGCAAAACTTGCGGTTACGTGGAACAGATTAGGTTGGTGTGGTACTTCTGATGGATTAAGGAGGAAAAAGGAGTGTGAGAAGAGGGGAAATGTTTGGAGGTTGAAGAAAGAATTTGCAGATAATCCTACTTTGCCGCCGCCATTTTTTACCGAAGAGGATTTTTTTGAATTTCTCGGGTTAGAATGGGAGCCGCCTGAAAAAAGGGATTGGAAAGATCCTACAATTGAGAAAAAATATTCTTATATTTAATAAATTAAATTAAACAGTTATGGAAGAAAAAAGAATTCAAATCATTGGAGAAGAGCCTCAGTTTGCGATGCAGTCGTATGAGTCTCTTGAAAAAATGCAAGAATATTGTAAAATTCTTGCAGCAGGTATGACTATTCCAGATCATTTTTACGAAAAGAAAGTCGGGTCTTCAGGTAATGAAAGAGATTATTCTAAACCCATTATTCCTAAGATGATCTCGGTTTTGTCTTATGGTTATGCATTAGGGCTTAGGGCACCTACCCTTATTTTACAATGGATTGTCCCAATAAACGGCGGATTTGCAATTCGTGGGGATATGGCTAAGTCATTGATTTTGCGTAGCAGTTTGGTTGAGCCTGGTTCATGGCAAGAAGTTGAAGAAGGTAAGATTGAGGATGGTAATTATCGTGTGACGATAACTGCACAGAGAAGGGATACAAAAGAAAAATTATCGAGAAGTTTTTCTGTGTATGATGCAAAAAAGGCTGGATTGTGGATTACAGAAGAAATGGTAAGAGGAAGTGAAGGATGGAAGTATAAAAAATCAGCATGGTATAGGTTTCCGAAGCGAATGATCAGATATAGGGCATTAGGTTTTCTTGCGAGAGATTTGTTTCCTGATGTGATGGCTGCTACTTATTTGTTTGAAGAAATTGACACTGTTGAGAAAGAAACAATAATTGAAACAGAGAATGGTTCGACGGTTATTATTCCAGATAAGCAATTTAATCAGGAGCGAAGTAAAAAATTAGTGGAGAAAACGATCGAAAAAATTGAAAAGAATCAGTTGAAAGATGTTGTTCCAGAGACCGAAAATAGCAATGTTCAGAAAAGTGATGTTATTGAAATAGCGAAGATTTCGGAGACTCAGGAGCCTGAAGTAGAGGAAACCGAGAAAGAGACCGAATTTGAAGAGGGTTATAATGAGGAAAAATTTACTGAAGAAGAGTTAAAAGCATTGCCGGTTGAGAAACTTTTAGAAATAATAGAAGCCATTCCTGAATTAGACGAATATGTTAAATCTTTGCCCGGGAAGAACACAAATAAAAAATTAAGGGAGGCGATATTGTATTATCAAGATGGCAATTTAAGAAGTAAGACGGAAGAAAATAAACCAGAACAGTTACCGAAAGATCCTTGCAAATTCTCTCGATACTGGTCTGTTTTCAATAAGACGGAAGAAAATAAACCAGAACAGTTACCGAAAGAGTTAGAAGTTGATGATGCAGGACCAGGATTGGAAGAGAATGTTGCAGAATCGGAAGTTGATAATTCCTTTACTGATGATGAGGGGGGTGCTAAATTGCCATTTGATCTTGCCGAAATAGGTAAAAAAGAATTTGAGAAGAAGAAGGTTTATCGTGATTTTCCTTCATTGCCAGAAGGTGCAGGTATTCGTGATTTTGTCCAGGCAGCGAAGTTATATGCGATCCTTTCAGGTTTAACTCCACCGATAACTGAACAGCGATTTACGATATTATGTAGCAAAACGAAAGAGTTTAATAAATTTGTAAGTAAAGAAGATTTTTGTTTTAAGGCGACCGATGAGGAAGTAAAAAAGTTGATGGATTTAAACGAAAATGATTAATTTTGTGTACCTCTTGCAGTGAAAATAATAATAGCCGTTTCCGTTGAGATGACGGGACGGCTTCTTATTGTTTAACCAATTAAAAATTTAAACCATGAATTTAGTTGTGTTTTCGGGTTACATAGGCAATATTAAGTATCAGAAGATAAATGATGATTTCTGTGTTTGTGAATTTTCTCTGGCATATAGTTATGTATCGAATGATGAACGAGAAATTACACATTGGTTTAACTTTAAAGCATACAATAAGCGTGCTGAGTTTATCAATAAGTATTTCAAAAAAGGTGATGGAATCGATATTATAGGGCACCTTATTACTGAGAGTTGGGAAAATGAGGTTAATGAGAAGAGGGTAAGGACAGTAATAGTAGTTGATAAAGTTTTCTTTCCGCATGGCAAAAAGAGTGTGAAGGATGAAACTATTGTTGAGCCTGATATTGAGCAAGAAGAAGAGACTAAGGCACCACTGAGTGCGATTAATGATTTAGAGAAAAAAATTAAGAAATTGAAAAGTGGAGTAAAAAATTTGGAGCAGCAAAATATGATAAAGGATGATGGTTTACCATTTTAATTAATAATACTATGAAAAATCCAGCGTTATTCAGGGAATTTCAAAGGTATGTTAATTTTTTATTGAATAATAGATTCTTGGAGCGTGAAGATATTATTACATATCTATCTATCAGTAAACCTACATTTGATAAAGTTATGTTTTGTGATCCGACAACTTTAAATATGCAATTGCAGGTATATTCGAGGATCATGAGGTTCAATGAAGATTTTAAAATTTTGGATATTATTATAGAAAACTGGAATAAAAAAGATTTAGTTATTTTAGAAGAGTTTAAACAGTTTAAGAAGTTAGTTTCTAAAGTCAAAGGGGAGAAACCTGAAACCTGTAAGATTGTTATTAATATTTTTACTGAATGTGACGAGTTTGTAAAGGAGTTATCTGAATTATTTGCACGTTATAAACTTAAAATTTTGATTGAGAAAAATGAATGAGTTAGAGTTTATTTTTCAGGCATTATTAGATGATATAGTATTAAGTGAAGTTACTATATTTAAAATGTTATGGAAGGTTGTACCGAAGAAATCGTTTATCTCAGGATTACCTTTAAAACAGTTTGAGAATTCCCCGTATTTTTTTAATTGTTTTGCACATGTTTTATCGAAGTCACGTTCAAAGTATCCGCATTTTCGTCTATATGCGAAGAATATTGTTTTATTGACTCCTGAGGAGCATAGGTTATTTGATCAAGGCACCGATGCACAGCGTAAAGATTATTCTGAAATTATCAGTTCAGGTTCAGGGAAGAATAAGGTTGATTGGAATAAGTTATATAGGTTTGCTGATGAATTAAAGACAGAATATGAAAAAGAGTTTCCGTGCAATGTTGGTGGTATTATTTACAAGTATTCCAAAGAAGAGGTTAACAGAAAGATTTTTGCATTGAATAAAAGATATTTTGATAATATAATAAAAAAATGAGTAGTAATTATAACTATTTTAAAAAGAAGTATCAACTCCCGTCATCAAGGTCGTCATTGACATTCTCTTTTCTGCCGTCTTTATCTATTCCAGTAAATGTTACAACAGGAGATAATAGTAATAATGTGCCCTTGTTGGACGCAGAACTTAATGATATATATAATAATCTTAATTCGATTGAAAAATCACTTTTCCGCAAATGTTATATACGTTTGTGGCAAAAGGTATATAATTATAGCACTCTTATGTCTGACACGAATATAATTACGTATTTGTGGTTAGTTCCTGACCTAATGCGACATACAAGACGCACTTGGAGAGAATTATGTGTATTGCTTAAGTTGTGGCAGTTAACAGTTAAGGGCAAACATGCAATTAGAAGCACGACAAGACTCTGGATAAACAGTGAGCGCATTATATTAAGAGCATTAGAGAGTGAAGGGGTTGTTGAACGTTATAGTAGGGATCCGTTCATGGCACATTCACGTCATTATCCGCAGAAATGTTATATAATATTAACAGAAAAGGGTATCAATACAATTAAACAGATATTAATTACTTATAAGCAAATAATCATTAATTATCATCTGCGCACAGCAGAGTTATATACAAGAGGTGTTAAGAAAACTAAGTAATATTTTTATTTAACCTTTACTTTTTAAATTTATAAATTTCTTCCTTTTCTTTTAACTCTTTATATTCTTCCCATGCGACCTCGCCGATAAAGTAAAATATAATTGCCAAAAGGCAATAAAGAAGTTCCCATAAAATCAGGGCAATAGCAAATGCTATCCCTGAGAGGAAAAACCATAAAATGGCTGTGATTTTGTTAAATGTTTTCATAGTTAATCATTTTGTGTTTTTAACATTCAAAAAGGAGTTTCATCATCTTTTTTATTATCCGAGTAATCTAATTTTTCATTTCCTCTCCTCATCCTCATCCGGAAGATCAGGAAGAAGTTCATAGCCGAAGGCACAGGGAATTATGCAGGCTTCAGCCTGTCCATAGTCGTTTCCATCTTTATCAACCCATACGGGTATTCCGTAGGAGCTATTCGGGTGATCAGTGCTTTTATGCACGGTGATAATTTCACCCGTTGTCAGGTTTCTTAACTTTCTTGTTTTCATGGCTTTAAATTTCTTCGATTTCTATATAGATAAGGTCATTTTCAGGGTCATAATCGGGCATTTCTTTTTTTATCATTTCAAGCAGTGCCTGTTTATTAATCAGGAAATGATTACAGATTGCATCACCTAAGTCTCTGAATTTATTCAGGGATAGAAGCATTTCCTTGTCTTCTCCTTTTGTTGATGCAAGTTTATCTATCCAGTCAGGTCTACGGATTGGATAAACATACAGTCCTGGTCTTACTTCAATTTTTTTGTTTCTAAATAGGTTTTTACTTTTTCCCAATATTTTTCTGTTAATGGTCCACTTCCGTTCCATTTTTTTGATATAGTTTCATAGTCTTTAAGTTTTCTGGCATAGAACAAGAAGATTTCTTTTGAGATTTCAATATTATACAGGTCTTTTATTTGATAGTTTTTTCCTGTCTTTTTGTTATAGTCATCGAGCCTGATTTTTCTTATTTGCAATCCACCATGTGCATTTTCTTTTTGATTGAAGGCATAGGGGTTGAAACTCGATTCAACGAAATAAATAGCCTCTATCAGGTCATCATAGTTTAACTGTAAAGGGGCAACTTTTATTAGCATTAACATGCACGAAGTTGGAGCACTTAATTTTGTTAAAAAAATTAAGTGCATCATAATAATTATTACAATTCTTTTCATTTTTCTTATTTTTCTTGTTCAAAATATTTTTTCTCAAAATTTGGGGTGTTTAATTCTTTTTTGTGTTTCTTTTTCTTCTTTTTGATTATGTTGTTAAGTATATTTTTCTTAACTCTGAAGATTGATTCAGAATTGTGCAGCAAGTTCATATAATCGAATGAGGAAAGCATTTTTTTCGCTTCTTGTAGCGATATAATCAGGTTAGTTTTTTTTGCATTGATCCATAGTTCATAGTTTAAACTCTTTGCATCATTATTAATTCTAAAAAGATAAATCAATACTTCTTCTTCCTGTGAGGAAGTGATTTTATCTTTTTTGAATAATATCTTATTGATTATCAAAAAAATTACTTTTTTCATGACTATTAAATTTATTGAAATATGTTTATAATTTATAATAAGTCTATGAATTTTGCGAAAATAATTTTGTCAGATATAAAAGTTCCTTCATTCTTGTTTAAATAATATTTTGAATTTACAGGAATTTTGAATTCTCCTATACATAGATTTTTTATATTAGTAAACATTCTCCGTGAAAAAAATAGTTTAGCTTCTTTCAAATTTATGTAAGAGTGGAAGCCTTTGTCTATTTCAAAAATTGAATCATAAGCATAAGTCGGATTTAATTTATTTGTTTCTTTCAATTCATTCATTTTATAAATTGTATTGTAATAATATGACCTGAAAGTTTCGTCGTTAACTTTGAAGCCTACCTTGTAGCAAGTTATGTCACTTTGTGCGATTAACTCGCTTGGGCAATTTTTATAGTCTATTT